>ERZ825670.222-NODE-222-length-80881-cov-26.940242_pt1 | contig 80881 bp, 80 predicted proteins | sample MGYA00519929_ERZ825670 | MGnify/ENA primary metagenome ERZ825670 (study PRJEB31778, sample SAMEA3449207) | human gut metagenome | biome: human gut; feature: human-associated habitat; material: faeces | place: United Kingdom | collected 2010/2012 ...
ATAAATAGAAAGGGATCTAATATAGGTCATTTAGACCATAATTAGATTATACGTGATAGATATGTATAGAAAAGATTATATCTCATGGGATAGTTATTTTATGAGTATTGCTAAATTATCAGCTTTAAGAAGTAAAGATCCATCAACACAGGTAGGTGCTTGTATTGTAAGTAATGATAATAGAATTTTATCAATTGGTTATAACGGGGCACCTAATGGATTTCATGATAGTGATTTTCCTTGGGAAAGAGATGGAAAACCAGTAGATACTAAATATATGTATGTTTGTCATGCAGAATTAAATGCTATTTTAAATTTTCGAGGAAACAAAAGAGACTTAGAAGGTTCCAAACTTTATGCTTCACTTTTTCCTTGTAATGAATGCGCTAAGTCAATAATTCAATCTGGTATAAAAGAAATTATTTATTTAGATAATAAATATAAAGATACTGATAGTTGTATAGCTTCTAGAAGATTGTTTGATGAATGTGGAGTTACCTATAGAGAATTCAATCCAGATATTGATTCTATTACTATTGAGCTAAAGTAAAGCATATAATTAAGGGGACTGATATTATGTTAGAAAATACAAAGGTTGGTCAAAAAGTTAATTGTTCTGATTTCCTTTTTGAGAATAAAGATATAGTAGAAAATGATGATGTATATAAAAGAATAAATTGTAAGAGTTATCAAAAGAATGATGATATTTCTTTGAGTGATTTAACTTATATAAAAATGTTACATTATAATTATGATGATGATGTAGTAGTAGGGGAAATGATAGTTAATAAAGTTATTCTTGATGAAGTAAGAGAAGTATTTTCTTCATTATTTATGTTAAAATATCAGATTAATTCTATGCAGTTAATAGATGACTTTTGGGTAGGGGAAGCTCTTGCTACTGATAGAAATAGTGTTTCTCATAATAATAGTAGTTGTTTTTGTTATAGAAGAATAACTAATCAAACTAACTTGTCAAAGCATGCTTTAGGACTTGCTATTGATATCAATCCACTAGATAATCCTTATACTCCAAGAAATAAGGATGGTAGTTTTGATGATAGCTTATTGACAGACTATGAAAAAGATTTGCTTATTGATAGAGAAGAAAAAGCTAAGCATAATCCCCATATAATTACTCTAGGTGACACAATCTGTAAGGTGTTTGCATCGGTTGGTTATGAGTGTGGTGGTATTTGGCCATTGCAGAGTGATGAATTTTCTTGCGACTGGCAACATTTTGAACCAAATGAAGCTAAGATGAAAGAAATTAATGAAAGAATAAATACTAGTAAGAAAGAAAAGAGAATTTAGTGATTTTCTTTTTCTTTTGCAAAAAAACATTGACGAACGTATATTTGGTAATTATAATAGAGATAATTAAAAACAAGTGAAAAAAATTTGATTAATTGTTTATAATAAAAATATACGATATAAATGAGCGGAGGTAAAAATGTTTGAATTAGTTAGTAAATATAAACCAAGTGGAGATCAACCAGAAGCAATTGAAAAGTTAGTTGATGGTATAGAAAAAGGCAAAAAAGAACAGGTATTATTAGGAGCAACTGGTACAGGTAAAACCTTTACTATGGCAAATGTTATTAAAAGAACTAATAAACCAACTTTGATACTTGCTCATAATAAGACTTTAGCTGGTCAATTATATGCTGAAATGAAGGAGTTATTTCCTAATAATCATGTTTGTTACTTTGTTTCATATTATGATTATTACCAACCGGAAGCATATGTTCCAAGTACTGATACTTATATAGAAAAAGATTCATCTATAAATGATGAAATAGATGAGTTAAGACATGAGGCAACATCTTCTCTTTTAACATATCGAGATACAATAGTAGTAGCATCAGTATCATGTATATATGGTATTGGAGAAGTAGAAGAATATAAGAATAAAATGTTAACTCTTAGTGTAACTGATGAACTAGAAAGAGATAAGGTACTTGCTAAACTTGTAGAGATGCAATTTGAAAGAAATGACTATGATTTTCATCGAGGAACTTTTAGAGTTAGAGGTGATATAGTAGAGATAATTCCTGTTAATCAAGATAAAACTGGTTACCGAATCGAGTTTTTTGGTAACGAAATAGATAGAATTAGTGAAATAGATGTTTTAACAGGAGCTGTTATTACCAATAAAAAAACGATAAGTATATTTCCAGCTAGTCACTTTGTAGTTAGTGATGATAAATTGAAAGCAGCAATTAAGAGAATAAAAAGTGAGCTTGCAGAACGATTAACCGAATTAAAAGCAGAAAATAAGCTATTAGCTGCTGAAAGATTAGAACAAAGAACTAATTATGATATTGAAATGTTAGAAGAGACTGGTTTTTGTCATGGAATTGAAAACTATTCTGCTCCTATGGCTGGTAGAGAAAGAGGGGAAACACCAACTACTTTAATGGATTTCTTTCCAGATGATTATTTACTAATGGTAGATGAGTCACACGTCACCCTACCACAAGTAAGAGGAATGTATAATGGTGATAGGGCTAGAAAAATGAATCTTGTTGATTATGGTTTTCGTTTGCCTAGTGCCTTAGATAATAGACCATTAAAATATGAAGAGTTTGAAAAGAAAATTAATCAAGCTATTTATGTATCAGCTACACCAGGAGATTATGAACTCTCTAAGACAAATGGTGAGTATGTAGAACAAATCATTAGACCTACTGGTTTGCTAGATCCTACTATTGAAGTAAGAGGACAAGAAGGACAAATAGATAATTTAATAGAAGAAATAAGAGTCCGTAAAGAAAAAAATGAAAGAGTATTAATTACAACCTTAACAATAAGAATGGCAGAAGAATTAACTAATTACTTAAAAGATGTTGATATAAAAGTAGCTTATCTTCATACTGAGATTAAAACTTTAGAAAGATTACAAATTATTCATGACTTAAGAGTAGGTAAATATGATGTAGTAGTTGGTATTAACCTTTTAAGAGAAGGTATAGATATTCCTGAAGTATCACTAATAGCAATTCTAGATGCTGATAAAGAAGGATTCTTACGAAGTGAAAGAAGTTTGATTCAAACAATAGGCCGTTGTGCTAGAAATAAAGATGGACATGTTATCATGTATGCAGATAAGATAACTGATAGTATGCAAAAAGCTATAGATGAAACAGCAAGAAGAAGAACTATACAAGATAAATATAATAAAGACCATGGAATAGTACCTAAAACAATAATTAAAGAGATTAGAGAAGTAGTAAGTAATATAGATAATAAGACAAGTAGCAAGAAAGTTAAGAGATTAACTAAGCAAGAAAAATTAAATGAAATAGAAAGAATTGAAACGGAAATGATGAAAGCTGCTAAAGAGTTGGACTTTGAAAGAGCAATGGAATTAAGAAATATTTTGTTTGAGATGAAAGTAGATAGTCAAAAATAATTATTAAAATTTATATTACTGTGGTAAAATAAAGATATAGTGAGGTAATGAGATGAAAGATAGAATATTAGAAATACTAAAAAAATCGGAAAAAAGCTTAACTGTTTTTGAATTAGAAGAACAACTAGGTACTAGTAATTTAGAAGAACTTTTACATATCTTAAATGAAATGGAAGTAGAAACAAGTATATATCATACTAATAAAGATAAATATATGTTGTTTTCTGATAGTCATTTATTAAAAGGATATTTACATTCTAATAAAAAAGGATTTGGTTTTGTTGATGTAGATTCTTTAAGTGATGATGTATATATAAGCTCTGATAATATGAATGGGGCACTTCATGGGGATTATGTTATTGTAGAATTAACTTCTAAAAAAGATTTAGGTAGATTAGAAGGACGAATAATTAGAGTTTTAAAACATCAAACTAATACGTTTGTTGGTGAGATTAACTTCTTTAATAATATAGGAAAAGTGAAATTAGATGAAGATAAAGTTAACTTAGAAATAATCGTTAAAAAAGAAAACTCTTTAAATGCTGTTGATGGACATAAAGTAGTTGTAGAAATTATCAAAAGAATTAGTAATCATCAAGCGGAAGGAAAAGTATTAAGAATAATAGGACATAAAAATGATCCAGGGGTTGATATTTTATCAATTGTAGAAAAGTATCATATAAATAGTAGTTTTCCAGAAGATGTAGTAGAAGAAGTTAAAACTTTACCTATGGAAGTAAGAGAAGAAGACTTAAAAGGAAGAAGAGATTTACGCGATAAAGTAATATTTACTATTGATGGTGATGATACTAAAGATATCGATGATGCTATTAGTATTGATAAAAAAGAAAATGGTAATTATGTTTTAGGAGTTCATATAGCTGATGTTTCTTATTACGTTAAAGAAGGTAGCCCACTAGATAAAGAAGCCATGGATAGAGGAACTTCTGTTTACCTTGTTGATAGAGTAATTCCTATGCTTCCTCATGAATTATCTAATGGTATTTGTTCACTAAATCCTAATGTTGATCGTTTAGCTATAAGCTGTGTAATGGAATATACTAATGAAGGTAAATTAGTTGATTATGATATCTTTGAAAGTGTTATTAAATCTAGAAAACAAATGACTTACAAGAAAGTTAATAGCATTTTAGAAAAGAATATTGTTCCAGAAGGTTATGAAGAATTTGCTGATGATTTAAGAGAAATGGAAGAGTTAGCAACAATTTTAAGAAAAGCTAAAACTAAAAGAGGTTATATAGACTTTGATGTGGATGAACCTAAAATATTAGTAGACGAAAATTGTAAACCAACTGATATAGTTCTAAGAGAAAGAGGTTTAGGAGAAAACTTAATTGAAGACTTTATGATAGCAGCTAATGAATGTGTAGCAACTCATATTTTCTATATGAATTTACCATTTATTTATCGTGTGCATGAATATCCTAAGCAGGAAAGAATTCAAAACTTTTTAGCATTTGTTAGTAATTTAGGTTATCATGTAACTGGAAATATTAAGGATAATAAACCTACAACTGTTCAACATATTTTAAATTGTTTGAAAGATAAAAAAGAGTTTCCTATACTATCAAGTCTATTATTAAGAAGTATGCAAAAAGCTGTATACTTACCACAAAACTTAGGACATTATGGTCTAGCAAGTCCATGTTATACGCACTTTACATCGCCTATTAGAAGATATCCTGATACAACAGTTCATAGACTATTAAGAACTTATTTATTTAATCATGATATGTCTCCTCAAACTCTTCATCATTGGGAGGAAAAACTAATCTTTGTAGCAGATCACTCTTCTGCTATGGAAAGAGCTTCTATTGATTGTGAAAGAGAAGTAGAAGATATGAAAATGGCAGAATATATGGAAGAACATATTGGTGAAGAATATATAGGTATGATATCTTCTGTTATGAGTTTTGGGATGTTTGTTCAACTAGATAACTTAGTTGAAGGATTAGTACCACTTCGTTTATTAGATGACTATTTTATCTATGATGAAGAAAGAATGACTCTAACTGGTGAAAAATCAAATATAAGATATACTATTGGTGACAGAGTAAAAATTAAAGTAGTAGCTGCTAATAAACAAGCTAAAACAATTGACTTTAAAATTATTAAAAAAATGTAGGTGATTACAATGCGTAGTAAGAAGAAAAAGAAAAGATGTAATTTAACTATTTTTGGAAAAGTAATAGTCATATTTTTCTTCCTTCTTACGACCTTTTTCGTTTTTAAAAGTATCCCTAAACAAGAAATAAAAGAGAATAAGAGTATCAAAAAAGTTTTAAAAAAAGAAACTAAAAAGGAAATGAAAGCTTCCTTGCTTATGGTAGGAGATGCCCTTATTCATAGTACTCTATATCAAGATGCTAAGACTAATGATGGTTATGACTTTAAACCAATGCTAGAAAGAATAAAACCAATAGCTAGTAAATATGATTTAGAGTACTATAATCAAGAAACTATATTAGGTGGTGAAGAATTAGGACTTTCTAACTATCCAAGATTTAATTCACCTTATGAAGTAGGAGATGCCTTTATAGATGCCGGATTTAATCTTGTTTCCCTTGCTACTAATCATACTATGGATAAAGGAGAACAAGGAGTTTTAAATTCTCTAGCATATTGGAATAAACAGAAAAATGTTTTAACATCTGGTAGCTATAGTTCATTTGAAGATAGAGATAAAAAGATAATTAAAGAAATAAATGGAATAAAGTATGCTTTTTTCTCTTACACAACTTGGACAAATGGTTTATCTACGCCAACTGGCAAAGAATATTTAAATAATGTTTATAATGAAGAATTAGTTAAAGCTGATATAGAAAGAGTAAAGGAAGAAGCAGATGTTATAATAGTAGCCATGCATTGGGGAACAGAATACTCAACCGGAATAAGTGATACTCAAGTAGAAATAGCTAATTATTTAGCAAATCTTGGGGTTGATATCATTATAGGAAGTCATCCGCATGTAGTAGAACCGATTGAGTTTATTGGAAAGACTATGGTAATATATTCATTAGGAAACTTTATCTCTGATCAAGTTGGAGTTGAATGTTTAACTGGTCTAATGGTAAGTGTAGATATTAAAAAAACTGTGGCAAAAGATAATACCACTATAAGTTTAGAGAATCAGGCAGCAGAATTAATATATACTTACTCTAATAGTTATCCACAGAAAAGAGATTTTAAAGTATATCCTTATAGTGAACTAAATGATAACCTGTTAGCTGGATATAGAGACTACTATAATAAATATAAAGATATAGTTTTATCAAAAACAGATGTTGTTAAAATGAAAGATATATAGGGAGGCATTATGGAAATACTAAATAGAAAAGCAAAACACGATTACTTTATAGATGAAGCTTTAGAATGTGGAATAGTACTAAAAGGCACAGAAATTAAATCTATCAGAAAAGGTAGTGCTAATTTAAAAGATTGTTATGCTAGAATTAAAGATGGAGAAGTATTCTTAGTTAACATGTATATTGCACCTTATGAAGAAGGAAATCTATTCAATCATGAAGAAACAAGAAGTAGAAAGCTTCTCTTACATAAAAAACAAATAAAGAAATTAGCCGTTAAAGTAGAACAGGAAGGTTATACCTTAATACCTCTAAAAGTATACTTTGTAAGAGGAAGAGCAAAGGTTGAATTGGGAGTTTGCCGTGGAAAGAAAAACTATGATAAGAGAGAAACAATAAAAGAAAGAGATATTAACAGGGATATAGCTAAACAAATAAAGTATCACTAATAGACAATTAGAGTCTAGTGTGTTATAATATAGCTACTTGGGGATGTCTTGGTTTCGACAGGAATAGTAGAGCATAGATAGCAAGTCGAATTATCTACGTCACAGATTAAACCAGAATAACTGGAAACAAAATTAAAAATGTACTTGCAAGACTTAGTGGTGACACTGAGTTTGCATTTGCCTAAGAATAGGCTTGTACGCTGTCTTTCTTAATTTCTTACGTTAAGAATGTACGGTTCAATTTAGTAAGATATAATTATTTATTGTCTTAGTAAATAATTGAATATTATAAGACTAGAATTATAGTTTGGTTGATTATTTCTTTACTATAATTCGAATTTAATAAGTAATCTAAACTTGTAGAAGTTTATGTAGCTCTATTTTTGGACAGGGGTTCGATACCCCTCATCTCCACCATAATGTAAGTAAACGTACACCTTAAGATGTACGATTTTATATAATTGAAAGAGGATAAAATGAATCAAGGGAAAATAATAGTTATCGAAGGAGCATGTGATGGTATAGGTAAAACTACTCAATATGAGTTGTTACATAATAGACTTATTCAAGATGGATATAATGTTACAACACATCACTTTCCAAGTTATAATACTTATCAAGGAAAACCAGTAGAAAAATATTTAAGTGGTAAATATGGAAAACCTAGTGATTTATCACCATACTTTGTGAGTAACTTATATGCTAATGATAGAGCAGTTACATGGCATACAGCTTTAGAAAAAGCATTTAATCATGGAGATATCCTATTATTTGATAGATATACTACTTCTAATTTGATTTATCAGTCTGCACTTATTGACGATATAGAAGAAAAAAAGAAATTTATTGATTATATAAGTGATCTTGAATATAACAAATTAGGTATTAGAAAACCAGATAAAGTTATTTTTTTAACTGCACCTTTTGATATAGTTACAAATCTTAGAAAACAAAGACCAGATAATGAAGGTATAATAAATGATGTCTATGAAAGAGACTTAGAGTTTATGAAGAAAATTTATGATAACGCCTTATTTGTAGCAGATTATCTTTCATGGGAAAAAGTAGAGTGTAGTGATAATGGTAAAATGAAGGATATAAATACTATTCATGAAAAAATATATAACTTAGTCAAAAATTAGTCTATTATAGATTAATTTTTTTTATGCCTTTATTTCGACAAATCTTATGTTAGTAAACTGCTATATTGGAAAAAAGGAGGGAAGATGAGAAAAAAGATAGCAGTTGTCAGTATAATAATATGTCTTTTAATAATTATGATTCCTAGTAAGGAAGAAAAACAGATAGTAGATAATAAGCAACAAGAGATAAAAAGTGAAGAAATAACAACAACTCCAGTAGTAAATCAAGAAAATAAAGATCAAAAGTTCACTCTATCAATTAATAACTTAATAACAAAAGAACCAGTAATGCAAACTACTGATAATGAGTTCTATATGAATCATAATAATAAAAAAGAGGAGTTTATTGGGGGAAGTCTCTTTGTTGATTATCGAGTTAATCTAAATAGTACTAGAAAAATAATTATTTATGGACATAGTTCTTCTACAGTAGATATACCATTTACTAAACTGCTAGGGTATAAAAAACAAGATTTTTTTTTAAAACATCAAGATATAGAACTTAACTACAAAGACAAGAAAGAAATATATCAAGTGTTTACAGTTATGCTATTAAAAGAAGATTATTTTTATACTAGATTAGAGTTTACTGATGAAACATTTATAAAGCACTTAGAGGAACTTAAGGAAAAATCTATATATGATACAGGTATAAATATAGATAAAACTAATAAACTATTAATACTACAGACTTGTTCCCAAGATGAAGATGGACTTTATCTGGTAATAGGGGCAAAATTAAAGGAGAAATTATGAAAAGAAAATTATTTTTAATTATGGTAATAGCATTTCTATTACTAATAAGTAGTATACCAGTGTCAGCTAAAAACTTAAGTAAATATCAAACAGTAAAGACAAAAGAAAAAACTTTATCCACAGGTATTGTGGAAAAAATAGATGTGAATATAACTAAGAGAGTAATAGATAGTGTTACAGCAACCTATACAATTCCTGAAAATTATAATGAAGATACCATTGATATAGTGCCAACTATTTTTAAAGCAATTAGCGAAAGTGATGGCTATGTACCAGGAGATGGAATTAAAGTTAATATTCAAATAATTAATAAATCAAATAACAAATACTTATATAAAGATAAAAGCTTTATCTTATCTACAATGGATATTAGTAATTATGAAGAAAAATTAGAAAACAGTAAAGGTTTTGATGGACAAGTAATAGCAGGAACTTTTGGACCTAATAGAACAGCAAATACAGCAATAAGAACATTATACGGAAAAAGTATAAAAAAAGATATGATGCTTGATGAAACTTTAGGGAAAAAACTAGAAGAAATAGGTTATAAAGGAATAGAAGAATTAAATAAATATTATTTAGATTTCTATAATAAAAAGTATAATTTAGAGTGTAAAAATCTAGAAGATTTACCAGCAAATGTAATAAGTGAAATATTTAATGGAAATAATTATCCTATTAAAGAAAGTAATTTAGAAATAGCAGAACTTGGTTATAACTATTGGTATAATGTCCTATTTAGTGTCTTATTTGGTGATGAAAAATATGATTATAAAACAAGTAACTTATCAGCAATCGGTAGTTATATGCGAAATAAAGAACTAGGTAATGACTACTTTACTAAAGATTTAGGAATAATTAATCCATTAAGTGAAAACAGTTTAACAACAATGAATTTTTATATAAATGGACCATATACAACTAATGCCTATATGAATTATGAATTTAGTAGTTATTTAGAATTTCAATTAGTAAAAGAACAAAAGGAAGAGGTAGAAGTTAGTAATGTAGTTGAAGAACAAACAGATGAAATTATACCTCCTAAGACAGGAGTTTAGTATCAGTTATTATAACTGATATTTTTTTGTATAAAAGTTAAAAAACTATTAATAATAATATTGGAGGATGATAAAAATGAATTATGAACAAGTACCAACTATTATTTCTAACAAAGATTTAGATTATTTAGTAGATATGTTTAATTGGAATTATCTAGCCTATAAAAAAATAGTCAATTATATAGATATGGTAAATAATCTAGAAATAGAAGAGATAATGGAAAAAGCAGGTAATACCTTTAACGAAAATATGCAAGAGATATTAGATATCTTAAAACAAGGAGGTAACAATGAATAAAGAAATTTCTAATCAAAAGATAGAAGTAGAAGAAGGTATAGAATTAAATGATAAAGATTATATAAATGATTTGTTAACAACCTTAAAATGTATGGTGAAAGACTACACAGTAGCACTTACGGAAGTAAGTAATGAGACATTATTTAGTAAATATAAGAAAATGTATGATGACTTATTACAATTACAAAGGGAAACATTTGAAACTATGTTTAGATGTGGATTTTATAAATTAGAAGAAATAGATACTACTAAAATAACAGAAAAGTATCAGACATTATCACAAGAAAAAGAAAAAATAGAAGGAGAATAGAATGAAAGAGTCAAATGAATTATTAGAACATATTTATAAAGATGCTTCCATGGGAAGTTATACAATGGAACACTTATTAGAAGATTTGAAAGATAGAGATAATAAGATTAAAGGACTAGCTGAAGATATCTTAAAAGAATATCAAGAATTTAAAAGTAAAGCTAAAGAACAACTAAAAGAAGAAAATGTTAAACTTGAAGAAGAAGGACTAATTACAAAAATGATGTCAACGATGGGAATTACTAAAGAAGTAAAGAAAGATAATAGTGATGCTGCTATTGCTGATATGTTAATTAAAGGTGTATCAATGGGCTCTATTGAAATGGAAAAGAAAATAAAAGACTTTGCAAAAGAAGCAGAGAAAGAAGATAAAAAGTTAGCAGAAGACTTTTTAAAGTTTCAACAGAAAACTGTGGATAAATTAAAAGAATATCTATAAAACTGTGGAAAACAGTTTTTTTCTTGACAAAAATTTAATATAAGATATTATTAAAATAGAGGTATGCAGTATGAGAAAAAAAGTGTTAGTAATATTAGGTGTCTTATTGTTGATTATTAGTATTTCTCTTTTTGTAACTGCTAAAATAATTAGTGATAAGAATGAGCTTCAGTATAAGAAAACATATCAAGCTTATACACTCTTATATAAAGATGTTGATAAAAAAATTCCAGTAGATGGCATTACTTTAAAATCAGTGGAAAAAGTAGAGAAATCAGTGGATTTAGTTGTTTATAAAGAAAAAAAGAAGAGCTTAATGACAAATCTGCAGGAATTAAATAAATATATTAAACTTAGGGATGATATTAATAATTACTATGAAAATAATATAGTTAAATCTAGTATTACTATTGAAATGGTAAACGAACTATTAGAAAGAAATAATAAATTAATAAAGACACATCAAGAACTACTTCTTCCTAGGATTAATACTATTAAAGAACAAATTGATAATATTAACACTTATAAAACATCAATAGCGTTATTATTTACTGATAATACATATCAAACAGTAAGAAGTGATATAACAAGAGAAAATTTAAATCAAGTTCTTGCTCTAAAAAATAATATATTACAACAAGATGTAATTAATGAACAAGATAATTATCTTAATATAGTAGCTAAGGAATTAGCTTATAGGGAAGAACAAGAAAGAATAAGACAAGAAGAGGAGAGAAAAAGAAAAGAAGAAGAAGCTAGAAAAGAAAGAGAAAGACAAATAAAAGAAGCTTGGACAGTTTTAAATGTGCCATATATTAGTCAAAATAAAAATGGGGTTATTAATGGTTGTGAAGCAGCTTGTATGTTGATGGCTTTACAATATAAAGGCTATCTACAAAATATGGATTTAGTGACTTATGCTACTAATATGCCTAAAAGTACTAATCCATTTAGTGGTTTTATCTATGATATTTTTACAGAAGATCCAGTAAGCGTACCTCATTGGATAGCACCTAGCCCTTTAGTAGCCTATGGTAAAACATCATCGGGGTATATTAATATAGAAGATGCGACAGGAGCAACTTTAACTGACTTAGACAATCAAGTGGCAGCAGGTAATCCAGTAATAATTTATTTAACATCAAAACTAAATAAACCTAAAGCCTATATAGAAGGAGCACCTAAGAATGTTCATGTCTTATTATTAGTAGGATATAATTCAATCACTAAAGAACAAATATTAATTGACCCATGGACACATGATGATGGAAGAACCAGCTGGCATGTTTCTAAAAGTAAAATAGAACAAATATATAATAATACATCTAAAAGAGCAGTTGTTATAAAATAATATGACTGTTTTTTAGTTTATAATGATATACTAATAAAGAGAAGGTGAAATATGTTAGATTTAAAAAATATAAGTAAAAGTTATAAGACAGGTAACTTTGTTCAACATGCTTTGAAAAAAGTAAACTTAAGTTTTAGAAAGAATGAGTTTGTAGCTATACTTGGTCCATCTGGTAGTGGAAAAACAACTCTATTAAATATTATTGGTGGACTAGATAGATATGACTCAGGTGATTTAATTATTAATGGAAAAAGTACTAAAAAGTTTAAAGCAACAGAATGGGATAGTTATCGTAATAACTGTGTAGGTTTTATTTTTCAGTCTTATAATTTAATTAGTCACATAAGTGTTTTAGAAAATGTAGAAATGGCTTTAACTTTATCTGGTTATAAAAGAAAAAATAAAAGAGAAAAAGCCTTAGAAGCCCTAGATAAAGTTGGTTTAAAAGATCATGCTCATAAAAGACCTAATCAATTAAGTGGTGGTCAAATGCAAAGAGTAGCAATAGCTAGAAGTTTAGTCAATAACCCTGATATAATTCTAGCAGATGAACCAACTGGAGCCCTTGACTCTACTACTAGTGTGCAAATAATGAATCTTATTAAAGAAATAGCTAAAGATAAATTAGTTATAATGGTAACTCATAATCCAGAACTTGCCAAAAATTATGCTAGTAGAATTATTGAATTTAAAGATGGAGAAATACTATCAGACTCTAATCCAATTAAAGAAGAAGAAATAGATACGGGAACAGTTCATATCAAAAAAACAGTACTTAGTTATTTATCAGCTATTCATTTATCATTCAATAACATTAAGACTAAAAAAGGAAGAACATTTCTTACTGCCTTTGCTGCTTCTATTGGTATAATTGGTATTGCTCTAATTTTATCTCTTTCCAATGGCTTTCAACTACAAATAGACAAGTTTGAGAAAAGTACCTTATCCCAGATGCCTATAACTATTAGTAGTCAAGCTATGCAAATGGATGAAGATACTTTGGAAGAACAAATGCAAACATCAACTAATAAAAAAGATAAGTATCCAACGGAACAAGTAGTAAAGCCAACTGAATCAGTAATGGAAAAAATAGTACATACTAACAATATAACTAAAGATTATATAAATTATATAGAAAACATTGATAGTAATCTTTTAAGTGGTATATCTTATCTTAAGAAAACAGGACTTAATCTAATAACTAAAGATAACAATAATAACTATAAAAAAGTAGATATGGCAAATAGTATGGTGTGGCAAATTTTCCCTACTAGAACACAAGATAAAGAATCAGGCATAGTAGAAGATAATTATGATGTTTTAGCAGGAAAAATCGATAGTAAAGAAGAAGGACTGATTTTAGCAATAGATTCCAAAAATGAGGTTAGTAAAGCACTAATTGAATCCTTAGGATTTGATTCGTCTAAAAATATATCCTTCGATGACATATTAAATAAAGAATTCAAGATAGTTACTAATAATGATTACTATAAAAAACTAGGTAATAATTTTATTCCAACTAGCAATTATGACGAAGTATATAACAATGATAATAGTATAACAGTTAAAATAAAAGCTATTATTAGAGGAAAAGAAGATAAAGAGATGTTTACTAATCAAGCATTAATATTTTATACCGGAGCTTTAGTTGATAAAATTATTTCTATAAATAAAGATAGTGAAATAGTAAAAGCTCAGGAAGATAAAGATTATAATATTTTAACTGGTACTAGTTTTGATGATACTACTACTAAAGAAGATATCTTAGCTTATTTAGGGGCAGATATGACACCAGCAGTTATTTATCTTTATCCAAAGGATTTTGCTAGTAAAGATAAAATAACTAGTTACTTAGATAAATATAATAAAAATAAAGCTGATAGTGATAAAATAACTTATACAGATATGGCAAAATTAATGAGTAGTTTATCTAGTGGAATAATGGATGCTATTACCGTAGTATTAATTGCCTTTTCATCAATATCTTTAGTAGTATCTAGTATAATGATAGCTATAATTACTTATATATCTGTCTTAGAAAGAACTAAAGAAATAGGTATTTTAAGAGCTTTGGGTGCAAGAGCAAAAGATATAACTAGAGTATTTAATGCTGAAACTATGTTAATTGGTTTATGTAGTGGAATCTTAGGACTAGTTATCGCTTATCTATTAACTTTTCCAGCTAATAGAATAATTGAAAATTTGTCAGGACTAGCTTCTGTTGCTAAACTTAATCCAGTTCATGCTTTAATTCTCTTATTAATTAGTGTATCTTTAACTGTACTTAGTGGTTTTATTCCTGCTAAGATGGCAAGTAAAAAAGACCCAGTTATTGCTCTTAGAACAGAATAGTCTTTAAAAAGTAAAAAAACTTTGCTATACTTAAGTAGTAAAGTTTTTATATGCCGACTTAGCTTAGCTGGTAGAGCAACGCACTCGTAACGCGTAGGTCGAAGGTTCGAATCCTTTAGTCGGCACCATATATTGATTATAAATGTTAATATAGATATCTATGTAACAAATAGGCCTAAAAGCAACTTGTTAAAAGCTAATTTTTATGATACTATTAGTATGTAAGTAAGACTACTTGCATACAATAGAAAAAGGGAGTACTTAACTTTGCAACGTTGAGTACTTACCATAAATAATTGGTTTAGTACTTAATTTACATTCGGTTTAATGAATTGAGTACTATTTTTTTATGCATAGAATCATTAAAGAGACTATTAATAAAATGATAATTAGTATTAGAAATGAGATTAATAAATCTTTTTTCTTCATAATATCAAGCCTCCTTCCTATAAGAAGTCGGCAAGTACTCAAACAGTTAGTATTCCCTGTACTTAATTATACTATTTGCGTTCTGTAAAAACAATTTAACTATTAATTTTTTAGTAAAATCCGTAGTAATTTGAGTTGGTATTTAATTGTAAAATAACAAAAATGCTAGCTATTTTTTTTAATAGAATTATGCTATACTCAATATATCATTTGTGATTATCTAGAAAAGTATATCATAATATGATAAAAGAAAGGTTGGTTATTAATGATAATTGATGTTATAAGAGGATTTTTCATGGCACTAGCTGATAGTGTGCCAGGAGTAAGTGGTGGAACAATAGCATTTTTAATGGGGTTCTTTGATAAGTTTATTAATTCACTAAACTACTTATTAAAAGGAACAAAAGAGGAAAAAATTAAATCAATAAAATTCTTAGCAAAACTATTCCTAGGATGGATTATTGGAATGGGCTTAGCTGTTACTATCTTAGCTAACTTATTTGATAAAGAAATATATAAAATGAGTTCCCTATTCTTAGGATTTATAATAGCAGCGATTCCTGTCATGATTATAGAAGAAAAAGAAACAGTCAAAGGAAAATATATAAATATAATATGGGCTATTGTAGGAGCTTTAGCAGTTATACTACTATCATCATTAAAGATGGGAAGTAATCTAGACCTAACTCACTTAAATATAGGAATGTTTATCTATATCTTTATTGCTGGAATGCTTGCTATCTCTGCTATGGTTTTACCAGGAATATCAGGATCTACTATACTTTTATCATTTGGACTATATATACCAGTGATAAGTGGTGTTAAAGATTTCCTTCATTTTGACCTTAGTAGTTTTCCACTTTTATTAGCACTAGGACTTGGAATCTTGTTTGGAGTAGCTACAGTACTAAGAATAATTAAAAAACTATTAGATAAACATCGTTCTGCTATGGTATATGCTATTATTGGAATGATGTTAGGTTCATTATATGCTATAGTAATAGGACCAACAACTCTAAAAGTACCACAAAATGCAATGACTCTTAAAACATTTAGTATTTTATTCTTTATTATAGGAGCAGTAATAGTAGTTGCTTTTCAACAACTTAAAAATCTTCCCTTTTATAAAAAACAAATAGCTGAAGATGAATAATTAAATCTTTTCTATAACAAAAGAATAATAATAAATAGAAGAAGAATTAGTATGGATAGAAGATATTGATTCTTTTTCTTTATGGTAAAAAGGATAAATGGTAACAACTCTATATTTAGAATCAAGTGCCATTCTTATAATATCATTTCTAGTGAAATTATTTTGTTTATTAAAATTTTCATAATACCAATTATCACTTAGTAATAAATTAATATTCTTAAGATAACTAATATTTTTAAACTCACCAATTATCCTTCCTTTATCCTTTAGATATGGTCTTAGACTATTAAGAAATAAAATAGGACTATCAACCTTTTCTAGATAATTACCAATAAAAATAGTATCAAAAGTGTTACCATTTAATTCATTTAAACAATTTACAGTCTTAAAAAACATATTACTAAACTTTCTCTTATTAGCATCTTCTTCAAGCAAAGTGATATTACTATTTCTAAAGAAGTACTTAATTCTTAAAGAAGATACTCCAATAGATGAATTATAATCTAGAATATCTTTGGGTTTATTAGCAAGAAAGATAGAGGAATTTTTACTATTATCAAATTCAAAACAGGAAAAATGCCATTTATCTTCAAAAATAGCTCTATTCCTTAATATAAGAGAATTAAACTTATTAATATCTTCTCTAAAACTAGTACCCCTTTCATGATAGACAAAAGAATCATGACATAAAAATAACTTGTAAGAAGAAGATAGTATTTGTAAAGCTAAATCATTATCCTCAATATAACCAGGGCTGTATCTTTCATCTAACATCTTAATCTTATCAATAACTTCTCTTTTAATAAGTAGACAAAAACCAGTAAGAAAAGCTTTTTCTTCCCATCTATTACTATCACTGATATTATTTTTTATAGCCTTCATCTGCATATCAATAAAGCTTTTAAAGGTAAAACTAGCTCCTTGTAGATTATCATTACAATTAGAAACAGGACCGACAGCTCCAATGTTAGATTTAGAATATAAACACTTTCTCAAATTAGTTAACCAGTTAGTAGTTACAATAGTATCATTATTAAGAAGAAGAATATCATAATTTTTATTAGCCTCACTAATACCTTGGTTACATCCACTTGGAAACCCTCTATTCTCCTTATTATAAATTACAGTAATGTCAGACTGAGTCTTTAACCAGTTAATAGTATCATCATTAGAATTATTATCTACTACAATAATTTCATAAACCTCATTCTTAGTATATGTTTTAATACTTTCAATACACTTCTTAGTTTTCTCTAAATGATTATAAGTAAGAATAATAATACTAGTACCCATTATGTCACCTCATTAAAGAATATGATTCAAAATAACTATTAATAAATTTAACTAGTCGACATCTATTTACAATGAAAGTAAAGAAAACTATTCTTTTTTTCTTTAAATATTATATAATTGGTATAGGAATGAGGAGAGTTATGAGAAATAAGATTAAATATTTTTTCTTTAGTATATTAACAGTTATAGCAATTTCTATTAATAAGAAAATGATTTATGAAAAACTATTACCTAATCTAAACATTTTAAAGCTAAGTTTTATTGTGATGGCTATTCTTACTATAGCTCTATATTTGTTTTATAAACGATATAATAAAAAAATTCATTCAATGAAACATATTCTAGCCATTATATTTTCTTTATGTTATGTAATAGGTAATAGCTATCAAGAAATATCTTCTTGGGATTTAGTCTTTTCAAGTGTTCCATTATTCTTGATAAGTATAATACAAGTATTTTGTTATTATTACTTAATAAAGACTATATTCTGTTTTATAGATACATTTTTAGAAAGAAAAGTAACTTATAAATTTAATACAAAGAATAAAATTATTAAACTTTTTAAAGAGCATCCATTCCTATTTTCATTAATAGTTATATTACTATTTTGGTTGATTTATATGATAGCATTTTATCCATTAATACTATCAAAAGATCCAAGCTTTCAAATAAAACAGTTTTTTAATGTAAAAACTAAATATATAGATTATGTTATTCCCTTATCAGATAAAGTTAATCTTACTAATCATCATCCAGTCTTTCATACTATGCTTTTAGGTGGCTCTATTAAACTAGGAAGATTGATAGGTAGTGATAATTTAGGATTATTCATTTATGCTATTATGCAAAGTATTACACTTGCTAGTAGTTTAGCTTATACTATCTCTTATCTTTATAAGAAAAAGAAATCATTAATATTATCATTTGTCTTACTTATGATTTATTCATTAGTACCAATGTTTCCTTTCTATGCAATGAGTGCGGTTAAAGATACCTTATATACTGCAATAATTATCTTCTTTGTTATAACATTGTTTACTATAATAGATAATAACAAAGAGATAAAAACATCTAAATATCTAGTCTTGTTATTATTAAGTATCTTATTATATTTATTAAGAAATAATGGAATATATGTAGCAGTTGGTACTATTTTAGTACTAGCTATTTATAGAAGAAAAGAATTTATCTACTTAATAGCTACTTTATTATTCGTGATAGGTACTTATATCTCTTACGATAAAATACTTTTACCAGCTTTAAAGATACCAGCAGGTAGTATAAGAGAAGAATTATCAGTACCATTTCAACAAACAGCTAGATATGTAAAAGAACATGGAGATGAAATACCTTTAAAAGATAGAAAAAAGATAGATAAATTACTAGAATATGATACATTAAAAGATAGATATAATCCTAATCTAGCAGATCCAGTAAAAAATAAATATAATAAATACACAACAAAGAAAGAGTTGAAAGACTACTTTAGAGTTTGGTGGAAAGAATTTTTAATTCATCCAACTACTTATATAGAAGCGACATTAAATAATACTTATGGTTACTTTTATCCAGATACAGCTAATTGGTACATATACTCAGGGAAAAATTATAATAAGTTAATAACTGAAGATAATTTAGTTAACTATCACTATAATAAATTATCAACATTAAGAATGATACTTTCAGGTTATGGAATTATCTTCCCTTACATACCTTTAATAGGACTAATATCTAATATAGGATTTTCTGCTATGGGATTAATTACCTTAATAGTTTATTTATTAACATCAAGGTATAAAAAATATGTAATTGCTATGTTACCTAGCCTATTATCATTAGCAATATGTTTTATCTCACCAGCTAATACCTATTTCCGTTATACTATGCCATTTACTTTTCTAATGCCGTTTTATGTAAGCTATGTCTATTTATTATTAGTTAAAGATAATTAAATTCTTGAAAAACAAGCTTGTTAATGTTATTATAAGAATAAGAATAGAAGGTGAATGATGGAAAACGTTATACATTTTTTTAGGGACACACTTAGTGGACCTAGTTATATAATTTATGTAATAGTATTAGTAATTTTAATTTTTGCATGTATTGGTTATATAGCAGAAAATAAACTTAAAGAGAAAAAACAGAAAGATAAATATGCTGAAGTAGCAAAACCAGGTGAAGTTGTTAAATCTTTAGAAGAAACAGCACCTATTCCTGTTGTTAATAATCCAGTTGAAGAAGTAAGTTCAAATCAGGCAGTAACACCAAATAGTAATCAACAAATTAAAGTAGCACCAGTTAATGAAAATGTGGTAAATAGTGTACCTTTACAGCCAGTAGCTATACCACCACAACAAATACAGCCAGTTATAGAAACACAAGTAGAAGTACAACCAGTAGGGATTAATCCTGTTTCACCAGTAGTCGAAGCACCAGTTCAATCAGTTAATCCAATCCCACAAGTTGTTCAAGAGTCTACCCAAACAGTTAATCCCGTTCCAGAACAAAAAATTAATTGATTACAAAATAATTAAAATATAGTATACTAATAAGAGGTAAGGAGGAATGTTATGGTCATTACAGCAACAACAGTAATTACAATTATTAAGAAAATTATTGATATATCGATAGTTTGGTTAATGGTTTATATATTATTAAAAAGTATTAGAAATAATGTAAAATTGACGCTTCTATTTAAGGGTGTCATTATTATCGTATTTTTGAAAGTAATAAGCGATAAATGTGGTTTTACCACTGTAGGAGTTTTACTTGAATATATTATCATGTATGGACCACTTGCACTTATTGTTATTTTCCAACCAGAAATACGTAATATATTAGAACAGTTAGGAAGAAATCAATTACTTGGTAGACATAAAGTCTTAACTGTAGATGAAAGAGAACATTTAGTTTATGAACTTATTCAAGCCCTAGACTATTTAAGAAAAAATCGTATAGGAGCTTTAATTGTAATAGAGCGAGATGTAAGTTTAGGAAACTATATAGATAAAGCTAAAAAAGTATATGCTGATTTAACAAGTGACTTACTAGGAGCTATCTTCTATGAAGGTAACCCATTACATGATGGTGGAGTAATTATTCAAGGAGATCGTATAACTTGTGCTGGAGCAGTATTTCCAACAAGTAGTAGTACTAAAATAAATAAACATGTTGGTACAAGACATAGAGCTGCTTTAGGATTAGCAGAAGAAACAGATGCTATTTGTCTAGTTGTTTCTGAAGAGACTGGACGTTTATCAGTAGCTATTAAGGGAGAACTTTATTATAACTTATCACTAGATGATGTTAGAATGATGTTAATAGATGAATTAAAACCAAAGACAAATAGTACTTATGATCAAGAAGAAATAGAAGAGGAAGAATTATATGAAGAAGATATGTAGAGGAATTGGAAAATTATTTTCCCATATAGGAGCTTTCTTTGATCGTATTTTAATTACTCCCATTACAAAATTGATTTTAAAGATAACAGACTTTTCAAAAAAGAATGCTAAAAGTATTGAAAGATTTTTAGGTAGAAAACAAACACTAATAGTTATTAGTTTATTAGTAGCATTATGTATATTCTTTATAATAGATGGTGAAAGTAGTGCTACTATAGACCAATATGCTGAAGTATTATATGACCAACCAGTAACAGCTACTTATAATGAAGAAGCTTATGTGGTAGAAGGATTACCTAAGACTGTAGATATAACTTTAGTCGGACAAAAAAGACATATTTTCTTAGCAAAACAATCACCTAGTGAAGGAGTAAATGTTGATTTGACTGGATTAAAACCAGGACAACATAAAGTAACATTAAAATATAGTCAAAGACTTAAATCACTAGATTATAGATTAGATCCATCAACAGTAACAATTACTATTTATGATAAAGTAAGTGCTACTAGAACATTAACTTATGATATCTTACATAAAGATAATTTAGATAGTAAGTTAAATATTGATAAAGTAGAACTTGATAGAAGTGAAGTTATTATCAAAGGAGCTGAACAAAAGCTTAAGAAAGTAGCTACTGTTAAAGCGTTAGTTGATGTAGATGATTTTGCTAATCCAGAACCTGGGGAAATGACACTTAAGAATGTTCAATTAGTAGCTTATGATACAAATGGAAAAGTAGTTGATGTAGAAATAGTACCTAAGAGTGTAACTGCTAAAGTAACTATTACATCACCTAGTAAAGAAGTTCCATTAAAGATAGTACCAAAAGGAGATTTAGCCTTTGGAAAAGCAATTAAGTCACTAAGTACAAGTATTAATAATGTAACTATCTATGGTAGTGAAGAATCATTAGCTAGTATTTCTTCTTTACCAGTTGAAATTGATGTAACTGGTCTTGAAAAGAGTAAAGACTATACAGTAACACTTAAGAAACCAACCGGTGTAACTGATATTAGTGCTAAGACAGTAACAGTAAAAGTAGCCGTTGATGATTCAACTGTTAAAGAGTTCCAAGATATATCTATTGCTACTGAAAACTTAGATACATCTAAATATAAAGTACAAGCATCTAGTGAAGCTGATAGTAAAGTAACAGTAGTAGTTAAAGGTAGTAAATCAATTATTGATACTATTGATCAGTCAATTATTAAAGCTTATGTAGACTTAAAAGACTTAGGTGTAGGAGAACATGAAGTAGAAGTTAAAGTAACTGGTGATGATGTAAAATTAACTTACACACCTAAAGTTAAGAAAGTAAAAGTAAAAATTACTGCAAAATAAAAGAGCAATATGCTCTTTTTTAGTCCCGTTCAAATAAGTAGCTTATGTCAATTAGACCAGCAATACCAATAACTATATATATAATTCTAGCAATAATATTATCAGTTCCTCCAAATAAAGATGCTACAAGGTCAATACTGAATAAACCAACAAAAGCCCAGTTAATAGCACCAATAATAATTAATACTAAACAAATCTTTTTTAATATGTCCATACATTTCCTCCTTTTTCTTTCTTAGTATTTGTAGTAAATTTAAAATTATTCATGAATATTTAAATAAAAAAATTAATATAATGAAATGAAACTATAAATGAGGTGAATATATTGAAAAAGATTGGTCTTTTATTGCTACTTTCTGTTTTTCTTATTACGGGGTGTGCAAAAGATAGTGAAGAAAATATCCTAAAAAAAATGTCCAAAGATATAACTAATAGTAAAGGATATATTTTAACAGGAAAACTAGAAGTGGTTAATAATGACGATACTTATAATTATGAAGTGACATCAGCTTATAAGAAAGGTGATTATTATCGTATCAGTTTAAAAAATACTGCAAATGATCATGAACAAATAATTTTAAAAAATGATGATGGTGTCTATGTTTTAACACCAAGTCTCAAAAAGAGTTTTAAATTTCAAAGTGATTGGCCATATAACAATTCTCAAGTATATTTACTACAATCAATTATTAATGATATAGAAAATGATAGCAAAGCGACAATGGAGAAAGAAAAAGGTAATTATGTATTTACTAGTACGGTTAATTATCCCAATAATCGAAACTTAATAAAACAAAAAGTAACAGTTGATAAGAAAATGATGGTTAAAAAAGTAGTAGTACTTAATGATAATGATGTTCCAAAAATCACTCTTAATGTCAAGAATACTGATAAAAATCCAAAATTTAGTAAAAACTATTTTGAAATAGAAGACATAATGAATACTGTTGAAACTGATGAGGAACAAACTAAAGAAACTAGTAGTATTGATGATATAATTTATCCATTAGTTGTTCCAGAAGGAACTAAGTTAAAGAGTGAAGAAAAACTTAATAAGACAGGTGGAGAAAGAGTAATTTTAACCTTTGAAGGGGAAAAACCATTCTTATTAGTAGAAGAGACGGTTAAACAAGAAGATGAGCTAACTATTATTCCTACGATGGGTGAACCATATATGTTTATGGATACTATAGGAGCATTATCTGATAATTCCCTTACTTGGAGTAGTGGTAACATGGAGTATTACTTAGTAAGTGATGTAATGAATCAAGAAGAATTAATAGAAGTTGCTTCCTCAATAAATGTTTTACCTACTATGAAATAGTCTAGAAATAGACTGTTTTTTTTTACTTATTAAATTTTATATCAATAATATAAAAAAAATATTGACGAACATTAGTTTTATGTGCTAAGATGTACATAATTTTTAGAAATATAAAATCTATACGATATTAGTTTTACTAAATATAATTAGAAAGTTGGTGATTAAGTGACTGTGATAAGTTGGAAACAAATATATGAGTTTGATTTAAATAATAATAAACAATGGGTTTTAATCTTATATAATATATCGAAAAATCATTATGTTGGAGTACCTGTTTATAAAGAAAAGAGAGAAGACAGTATTTATTTGAAATCTATTAATAAATATATTGTGTTAGATGAAATAACTGATTATAACCGTTCTAATATTAAAAGATGTATTTATGTTAAAGGTAAACCTATCAAAATAAATAATAAAGAATATGATGATATTTTATTAAAATCTAAGACAAGTTTTCTAAATTATGTTAAGAACAATACAAGTAACGATTCAAATGGTATATCATATAGTAAGTGGTGTAAAGATAAGCTACAGCTAATAAACAAAAATGTTGATAATAAAATAAACTTAAAAGTTGGAGCAATATATTGGGTTGATTTAGGATACAATATAGGTAGTGAACTTAGAAAGTTAAGACCAGCAATATTGTGGAGAAGTTCATCTGATAAAAGCATGTGGACTGTTATACCACTTACATCAAAGCATAAGAATGACAACTATTATTTTCATTACGATTTATCAAATTCAAAATTAGGAACCGTAAGGGTGGAAAATTTAATTAATATTAGTTTAAATAGAATTAAAGAACCATATTATATAAATAATAGAATTGCAATCATTACTAAAAAGGATAATGATTGTATTTTACAGATAATAAAAAAATATTATGCTTTTGAAGAAATAAAAGGTAATTATACATTTAATAAAAGTAAATCAAAATATAACAAAAATCGTGAAAAAGTATTGACTTAAATATTTAAAATGATATAATTGAGATACTTTAGATTGTTGCAGGTGTATTTATACACTTGGTAGATGTGTTTCGAAAGGAAGAGTTTATCTCTTCCTTTTGCTTATAATAAAAAATAAATTACATTAATATTTATTTAGTCATTTGATTGACGTTAAGAGCTTTTTTTTCTATAATATTAGAAGAAGAGGAGGACTACTATGATAGACGTACGTGATATTTATAAAGATGTAAATGAGTATTTAAATAAAGAAGTAGTACTAAATGGTTGGATTAGAAACCATCGTAAACAAAAAGAATTTGGATTCATCACTTTCTTTGATGGAACTGTATTTGAATCTGTACAAATAGTATATGATAAAAAACTAGAAAACTTTGATGAGATTCAAAAATTAAGAGTAGGTAGTGCAATTAGTGTTAAAGGATTAGTTGTTAAAAGTCCAAAAGAAGGACAAGAGTTTGAAATTCAAGCTAGTAAGATTAAACTAGAAGGAGATTGTCCAGAAGATTATCCATTACAACCTAAAAGACATTCTATGGAATTTTTAAGAGAAATAGCTTATCTTCGTCCTAGAACTAATACTTTCCAAGCTGTTTTTAGAGTAAGAAGTGTAGCAGCTATGGCCATTCATAAATATTTCCAGGATAAAGGATTTGTTTATTTACATGCTCCATTAATTACGGCAAGTGACTGTGAAGGAGCAGGGGAAATGTTTCAAGTATCAACTCTTGACTTTGAGAATCTAAAAGGTAAAGAAATAGATTATAGTAAAGATTTCTTTGGAAAGAGAACTGCCCTTACCGTATCAGGACAATTACAAGGTGAAATATTTGCTCTAGCTTTTAAAAATATCTATACCTTTGGTCCGACATTTAGAGCAGAAAATTCTAATACTAAAACTCATGCTTCTGAATTTTGGATGATTGAACCAGAAATGGCTTTTTGTGAATTAGATAGATTAATGGATGTAGAAGAAGATATGCTTCGTTATATCATAAAATATGTAATGGAAAATGCATATTCTGAACTTAAGTTCTTTGATAACTTTGTTCATAAAGGATTAATAGATAGACTAAATACAGTCTTAAATGCAGAACCAAAAAGAATAACTCATAAAGAAGCAATTACTATCCTTAAAGAAAGTGGAAAAGATTTTGAAAACAAACCAGAATATGGAGAAGACCTTGCTAAAGAACATGAAAAATATCTAACAGAAGAATACTTTAAAGCTCCAGTATTTGTTACTGATTGGCCAAAAGATATTAAAGCTTTCTATATGCGATTAAATGATGATAATGAAACAGTAGCAGCTGTAGACTTTTTAGTACCACAAGCAGGAGAACTAATGGGTGGTAGTCAAAGAGAAGAAAGATATAGTGTTCTAAAAAATAGAATGGATAATTTAAAAATGGATGAAGAAGAACTTGACTGGTACTTAAAGCTTAGACAGTATGGTGGAGTAAAACATTCAGGATTTGGACTTGGTTTTGAAAGATTACTAATTTATCTAACTGGTATGGAAAATATAAGAGATGTAATACCATTCCCAAGAACACCAGGAAATTGTGAATTTTAGGAGGATAAAATGAATAAAGGATATTATAGTGACAGCAGTGAATTTAAAGGAACAGGTAAAAGAGTAGTAATTATTCTAATATGTGTAGCTTTACTATTTGGATTAATGTACTTTCTAACTACAAGAATTTTATCAAAAGAAGTTACTAAGAAAAGAAAACAAAACGAAGTGACTGAATCAAGTATTCAATATGAAAAAATATTAGCTGGAGAATCATTTACAATGGACCAAGAAGAGTATTATGTAGTATATTATGACAGTACTGATACTGAACTTTCTAAAACAATATCTACTTATCAATCAGATAAAAAAGATATAAAACTATATAGTGTAGATTTAAGTGATGGTATGAATAAAAAATATAAAACAGATGGTGATGTTGATACTAGTAGTATTGAAAACTTGAAAGTAAAAAATCCTACACTAGTTCATTTTAAAAATAAAGAAGTAGTTGATACTATAACTGATGAAAATGAAATAGAGGATTACCTTAATAAATAATATGTAAAGTCTTTATTTAAAAGGCTTTTTTCTTTAGTAAATTATTAAAACTATGGTACAATTATATAGACGGTAGGTGAAATAGATGAAGAAAAAAGAAGAAATAATGGAAGATGAAAATATAGATACAACAAAAGAGATAGTTACTATTAAGAAAGAAGGATTTAGTTATCCAGAAATGGTTATTATTATGATAATAGCAATTCTTTTTGGTTTCTTAATCGGTAATGTTGTTAGTTTTACTAAGAAAGAAACTACTAATAGTTCTGTTCCTAGTGAGTTAAAAGAATTTGTTGATACTTATAATGATATAGTAAATAATTACTATGATAAGGTTAATAAAGAGGAATTAATAGATGCTGGAATTAAAGGGATGATTAATTATTTAGATGATCCTTATGCTACTTATTTTGATGGAACTAGTAGTACAAACTTTAATCAAACACTAGAAGGTAATTATGAAGGAGTTGGTATTGAAGTTACTCTTGATAATAGCAAAGTAAAAATTACTAAAGTATTTGCTGATACTCCTGCTAAAAAAGCTGGTATAAAAGTAGGAGATTATATAACTAAAGTAAATGGTGAAAGTGTAGAAGGTAAAAGCTTATCAGATGTAGTAAGCCTTATCAAAACTGCTAAGAATAAAGAAGTAGAAATAACTATTACTAGAGATAATCAAGAAAAGACTATGAAAGTTACTAGAACAACAGTTGATATGCCTTATACTAGTAGTAAAGTTTATGAAGAAAATGGTAAGAAGATAGGATATTTAAAAATAGAGATGTTTTCTAATAATATTACTAAACAAGTAAAGAAAGAGTTGGAGTCTCTAAAGAAAAAGAATATTGATAAGTTAGTTATAGATGTTAGAGATAATCCAGGTGGCTATTTAACTCAAGTAACTGAAATACTATCATTATTCATGACTAAGAAAGATGTTATCTATCAGTTACAAACTAAGAATAATAACGAAAAAGTTTATGGTACTAGTAGTAAAGCTACTTATAGTTATCCAGTAGTAGTCTTAATAAATGAAAATAGTGCATCTGCTAGTGAAATATTAGCTAGTGCCTTTAAAGAGACATATAATGCCGAAATAGTTGGTGTCAATTCTTATGGAAAAGGTACAGTTCAAAAAACAGGTGATTTAAATAATGGTGATACAATTAAGTATACAGTTCAAAAATGGTTAACTCCTAAGGGTAATTGGATTAATGAAAAAGGTGTAACTCCTACTAAAGAAGTTAAACTAGAGTTGAAAGAAAATGAAATTTTAACAGAAGACAATGATAATCAATTAAAAGCTGCTATAGAATTAGCCAGTAAGTAAAAATATAATTAGCACTCATTATTGACAAGTGCTAATTTTTAGTATATAATATGTCTTGAAAGTGAGGGGATATATATGTATCAAGAACAAAATCAAGAAAAAGAAAAAGTATTAGAAAAATATGGTAGTAATATAAATGAAGCAGTCCTTGCTGGTAAGATAGATCCAGTTATTGGTCGTGATGAGGAAATTAGAAGTATTACAAGGGTTTTGTCACGTAAAACAAAAAATAACCCCGTATTAATAGGTGAACCAGGTGTTGGTAAAACTGCTATTGTCGAAGGGCTTGCTCTAAGAATAGTAAAGGGAGATGTTCCTGCAAGCTTAAAAAATAAAACTATTTGGGAACTAGATATGGCCTCTTTAGTAGCTGGTGCTAAGTACCGTGGAGAGTTTGAAGAGAGATTAAAAAACGTCTTAAATGAAGTTAAGAAAAGTGAAGGCTCTATTATCATGTTTATTGATGAGATTCATACTATCGTTGGTACTGGTAATATGGAAGGAGCTATGGATACATCTAACATTCTAAAGCCAATGCTAGCTCGTGGAGAAATTCATGTGATTGGTGCAACAACTTTAAACGAATATCGTAAATATATTGAAAAAGATGGTGCCTTAGAAAGACGTTTCCAAAAGATTAAAGTAAGTGAGCCAACCGTAATGGATACTATTACTATCTTAAGAGGACTTAAAGAAAGATTTGAAATTCATCATGGAGTTACTATTCAAGATAAAGCACTTGTTGCTGCTGCAACCTTATCAGATAGATATATAACAGATAGATTTTTACCTGATAAAGCTATTGACTTAATAGATGAAGCTTGTGCAACAATTAGAGTTCAGATGGATTCAGTTCCTAATGCGCTTGACTCTTTAACTAGAAAAATAATGAGTCTAGAAATAGAACGTCAAGCGATAAAGAAAGAAAAAGACCAGTTATCAATGAATCGTAAAGATGAAATAGATAAAGAATTAGTAGATTTAAAGAAACAAGAGAAAGACTTTAAATCAGCTTGGGAAGAAGAAAAAAGTCTTTATACTAAGATACAAAATAAAAAGAAAGAGATAGAAAAGGCAAGATTCGATTTGGAGCAAGCAGAAAACAAATATGATTTAGAAACTGCTGCTAGATTAAGACATGGAACATTACCTCGTCTTGAAAAAGAACTAGAAGAGTTAAAAAGTAAAGATACTAAAAAATTACTAAGTGACCATGTAGATGAAGAAGATATTGCATCTATCATTTCTAAATGGACTAATATACCACTAAGTAAATTAGTAAGTAGTGAAAAAGAAAAACTATTAAATCTAGAACAAGCAATGAAACATAGAGTAATGGGTCAAGATGAAGCTTTACATTTAGTAAGTGAAGCTATTATTAAATCAAGAAGTGGTATTAAAGATCCTAATAGACCAATTGGTTCATTTATCTTCTTAGGACCTACTGGAGTTGGTAAGACTGAAGTAGCTAGAACTCTTGCTTATGAGCTATTTGATGATGAAAAACACATGGTTCGTATTGATATGAGTGAATATATGGAGAAATTCAGTGTCTCAAGACTTATTGGTTCTCCTCCAGGATATGTTGGTTATGAAGAAGGAGGACAACTTACGGAAGCAGTAAGACGTAACCCTTATAGTATAGTATTATTCGATGAAATAGAAAAAGCTCATCCTGAAGTACTTAATTTACTACTACAAATCCTAGATGATGGTAGAATAACTGATTCTAATGGACGTACGGTAGATTTTAAAAATACTATTATTATAATGACCTCTAATCTTGGTAGTGAATACATCCTAGATGGTGATACTAGTAAAGTAGAAGGTGAATTAAGAAGCCATTTTAGACCAGAGTTTATTAACCGAATTGATGAAGTAATTATCTTTAAACCATTAACTAAAGAGGTAATATATCAAATTCTTGATAAAATTATTCATGATATAGAAAAACGATTAAGTAATGATCAAATTAAATTATCTTTAACAGATAAAGCTAAGGACTATTTAGTGGATGCAGGTTATGACATTAACTATGGAGCAAGACCTTTAAAACGAGAAGTTAGTAAAACAATTGAAAGTTTATTAGCTCATGAGTTAATTAAAGGTACTATACCATTTAATGCTACTGTAACTTTTGATGTTGAGGATAATAACTTAGTTATTTCTAAAGTAGACGTAAAATAGAACTGATTATTAAACCAGTTCTTTTTTTCAACAATTTCTGTGGATAAAATATTTTATATTAATATTGGTGATATTATATGAAAGTAAAAATCTTTGACTTTGAAGATGAAGGTGATTTAGAAGAGGCAATAAACAATTTTTTGAAAGAATTAGAAGGGGATGTAGTGGAAATTAAGTATCAAGTTAGTTCTTTTCCTAGTGGTGAAGAACAAATCTATTGTTTCTCTGCTATGATTATTTATTTTTATAAACAGACTTAACACCATAATAAAGAGGAAAATATTTCTTATATTTTTTATAACTGTTTAGATCTATTGGGTAATCGAACTCACCAATGTGTTCAAATAATTTAGCTCCAAAGTTTTGTTTAAAGAAGAACCCACCATCATTTACATCTTTTACTTCATAAAAATTATAAGATCTATAGCCGTATTCAATAGCTTTTTTAAGCATCTTAAAGTGAATAGAATAAGATACATCTAAGTCAATATATTCATCATCCATTCCTCCGATTAGGGCAGTAATTTCTTTTCCATACATCAAGAATAAGTATCCCCCTAAGAAAATTTTATCATTATCTGTTTTTTCTTTTAAAGATAAATAGTACTTTCTTCTCTTATTTATAATATTAATCTGTTCTTTATAACCAAGTTCCTTCTCAATAAAAGTTTCCTCTGTTAATTGATTATTTTGATATAGACCTATTCTTTTTTCTTTTTCTATTTGTAATACTTTTTCTTCTTTCTTAAGATTATTAAGAGTAGTATTTAGATCAAGTTCAGCAATCATTATTTTTAGATGTTCCTTTGTAAAAGCACTAGCTAAGTCTTCATAAAAAGGAAGTTCATATTCAATAGTATTAAACTTACTACTAATTTTGTCCATTGTTTTAATAAAGATAGGTAATTCATCTTGTTTTAGTTCTCTTACAATGTAACCAAGTCTTTCATTTCTTTTAATAATTTGTCTAGCTTTTTTGGACATATTATTTAATATATCATTAAGACTTTTGTCAGTTAAATCAAGTTTCATCGTATATTTAGGATTAAGAGTGTTATTATCAGTTTCAATAAAACCTAGTTTTAATAAATAATCTTTTATAAATAAATTATTTATACCTCCTTGTAATTCCCTACCATTCTCATCTTTCTCAGTGGTTAATATCTCAGGATCTATTTTTAGATAGATACCATTTTTTTCTTTAACAAAGTTAATTATTTCTTTAGTAAATATTTCTAATAAATCATAGTTTTTATAGTCAATTAAAAAACCTTGAGGAGCATAAAAAAATCTTTTCTTAATACTTTTATTTTCATTAGCTAAAAGTAAAGTGGCTCCTAACAATTTATTTTTATCTTCAAGACCTAAAAAATAAGGATGCCAATTCTCACCACTTTTAAAGTTAGCCCAATAAATACTTTGTTCAAAAGGACATATTTCTAGGTAATTAGTAAATTCATTAAATTCTGTTTTAGAAAGCTCTACAAGTTTCATTTTATCACCCCACCTTAAACTAATTATACTTGATTCTTTCACTTAGTGCAAGATTATGATATGATTATATAGGAAAGTGGTGAATTTATGCGAAAGAAAGAATTAAAACAAAATTCCTTTCTAAATGGAGCTTTTGTAGCAACCATGGGAATAGTTATTACTAAAGTATTAGGTATGCTATATGTAATTCCCTTTTATGCAATTATTGGGGAACAAGGAGGAGCCCTATATGGATATGCCTATACCATCTACTTATTATTTCAGTCTTTATCTTGCGCTGGTATTCCTAATGCAATTTCTAAAATAATTAGTGAATATCAAACCTTAGGTTATAGTAAAGCCAAAGAAAAAGCCTTTAAGATAGGTAGAAGACTAGCTGTCTTTATGGGAATATTTGTCTTTATTATTTTATTCTTATTTGCTCCTATTATAGCAAAAGCAATTATTGGTGATTTAACAGGAGGAAATACTTTAAGTGATGTAACTTACGTTATTAGAGTAATTGCTACAGCTATACTAGTAGTACCTATCTTAAGTATTTATAGAGGTTATTTAGAAGGACATAAGTTTATAACACCAACAGCTATTTCACAAGTGGTAGAACAAGTAGCTCGTATAGTAGTTATTATTGCTGGTTCTTATGCTGCATTAAATGTATTTCATTTGTCTTTAACAACTGCTGTAGGTGTAGCAACTTTTGGAGCAACAGCTGGAGCCTTAATAGGTTATCTATATTTGCTTGATAAAGTGTTTAAACATAAGAAAGAGATAAACAATATAACTGAGGTAAAAGATGAGCCAGTTATTTCTACTAAAGAAATCTTAGGAAAAATATTTTTCTATGCCTTACCATTCATTATGATAGATGTCTTTAAATCAGCTTACAACTTTGTTGATATGACTACTCTTGTTAAGACACTAGTTCATTCAGCAGGCTATACTACGGTAGCAGCAGAAAACTCTATGAGTGTAATTTCTACTTGGGGAAATAAACTTAATATGATAATTGTATCTATTTCTACTGGTATAATCATAAGTCTAATACCTAACCTTACTTCATCATCTGTTAAAGGTGATAAAAAGGATGTCCATCATAAGATTAATCAAACTTTACAAATATTATTATTCTTATCAGTACCTATGACTATAGGATTATCATTCTTATCACAACCAGTTTGGGATGTATTCTATGGAAATAAATCAGCAGTAGGAGCAGAGATTATGGCGTACTATATTTTTGTAGCTTTGATAATTTCTACTTATACAGCTTTAGTATCCATTGTTCAGGTCTTAAAATACTATAAAGAAGTATTTATTTCTTTATTTGCTGGTGTGTTAATCAAAGCTTTAACTAATATTTATTTAATTAAAACATTCTATGGATTAGGACTTCAACCAGTATATGGTTCTATAACTGCTACTATTTTAGGTTATTTAGTAGGGATAATCTTGTGTCTTCACTACTTAAAAAAGAAATGTGGAGTTAGTTATAAACCGACTATTAGAATTATTGGAAAGATTGTTATCGCTGATATCTTTATGATACTTTCCTTATTCCTAGTTAAATTCGTAGTACCAATTTCCTCATCTGTAAGACTTTTAAATATTCCAATCATTTTAGTTTATACTATTATAGGAGCAGGAGTTTATTTACTAGTATCTTATAAATCAGGCGTTATTGAAGAAGTATTGGGTAGTAAAATGTTAGCTAAAATTAAAAGAAAGGTGGCTAAAAAATAATGTTAGAAGAATTAACTGAAAAAGAATTTCAAAACTTTTCAAAAAAACACCCATTAAGAAATTTTATGGAAACAGTAGAAATAGGTAATCTTAGAAAGAAAAACGGTTGGACTGTTAAATATCTTGGCCTTAAAGAAAAGAAAAAAATAATAGGAGCAACAATGCTTCTTTCTAGAAAAAGACATTTTAATATGAATGAGTTTTATGCTTTAAGAGGACCATTACTTGATTATAGTAATGATAATGAGGTAGAAACATTTTTGAAAGAGTTGAAAGACTATGTTAAAAAAAATAATGGTTACTGTCTAAGAATTGATCCATACCTTCCTATTAGAAGATATGATAATGATAAAGAACTAGAAGTTCCAAAGACAAATATATTAAAAATACTTGAATCATTAAAATTTAAGAAGAGTGAAACACAAGAACAAGTCTCTTCTATGTATGTTCTTGATTTAGAAGGTAAAAGTGAAGATGATATTTTAAAAGAGATGAAACCTAATGCTAGAAATATTATTCGTAAGACTATTAAAATAGGTATTGAAGTATCAGAATTAAAAAAAGATGAATTAGAATCATTTTATGCGATAATGCTTGAAACAGGTAAGCGTAAAGGTTTTAGGGTAAGAAAAAGTGCTTACTATGAAAATATGTATGATTTATTTTCTAAAAATAATGAAATTAAGTATTTAGTTACTAGACTAGATCTTAATAGGTATATCAGTTTACTAAATGAAGAGATAGATGAAAATATTAAAAAGAAAGAGGCTTTATCTGATTCTAGATGTAATGATGGTAAGAGAAAGAGTTATGATGAGACCATTAATTCGTTAAAGAAAAAAGTAGATATTGCAAAGCAACAAAAAAAAGAAAAAGGTATATCAATTATTACTCTTGCTGGGGCTATGTTTATGATGACTGATCCAGAGATAGTTTATTTGTCTAGTGGTAATTATGAAAAATACTTAATGTATAATTCTCAGTATTTAATTCAGTGGGAAATGATTAAATATGCTATAAAGCATGGCTATAAAAGATATAATTTCTACGGTACTCCTACAACTAATAAGGATGATAAGAATTATGGTATTTATCAGTTTAAAGCTAGTTTTAATGGATATATGGAAGAATTATTAGGTGAATATGAAGTTGGTACCTCTTTGGTTTATTATCTTGTCAAATTACTTCATAAAATAAAAAAGTCATAGATTGTTCTATGGCTTTTGTGTTGTATCAGTTTTAGTTGTTGTACCCTGACTAGGGTTAGGAGTGACTGTTTCTGTAGTAGTTGTTTTATTCTCTTCTGTCTTAGTATTATTATCACCTGTTGATAAAATATTATTTTCTTGATCCTCTGTTACTGTAATATTAGCTGTATAAATGCTATTATTATAAGTTACTGTATATTGATAAGTTCCAGGTTTATTAATATCAACTTCTGAAAAATTAAACTTTAACAAAGCTTTAACTTCATCTGTTAAAGGGCTAGGATAGGTAATATAATCAGCTGGATTAGTTGATAGAGTAGTACCTTTCTTAATAGTAAATGACTTAATTGATATAGTATCAACTTGATTAGTAGGAGCTACCTTTTCAATTACTTTTATAGTACCTTCAAACTCTTTCTTTTTGTAATAAACTTTATATTTATAAGTACCAACTTCTTTAACATTAACACTACTAGTGTCAAGTTTCAAATTAGCTAACACTTCATCACTAACCGTTTCCTCTAAATAATCGGCTATTTTTATACTAAGTGGTGTATTAGTTTCAATCTCAAAGTTTTTAAGCTTTATATTAAAATCAGCTTTTTCATTATCTTGCATTTTCTGTGATACCACTAGCGCAATAGTCTGATTATTATTCTCTTGATCTAGTTTGGAATAAAGGCATCCACATGAGATACATAGTATTCCTAATAGGGTAAAAGAAGAAACGACTATTAAACGGACTTTCTTATCCATTTATAATCCCACCTTTTCTATCTTATTTACATTATATGATAGATTTTTTTCTGTGGCAAGCAAAAAATCTAATTCTTTTTGGAATTAGACATTGTCACCTTGATAGATATTATCTTTTACCATTTTTTTATCTATCTCGTTTAAAACTTCAAATTTCTTTAAAAGCCAAGTCGGTTCTATTAAATCTTCTTTTTTAGGATCTCCTGTTATTCTATGAATTACTATCTCTTTTCTTAAATAAGTTAATTGTTTGACAGTAATGTTTACATATTCATCTTTAGTTAGTACTTTAAATGGATGATTCTTATACATAATCTCTAGTGGAGTATCTTTTAGAATATGAAGCATATGTATTTTTATCCCTTGAATATCAAGCTTATTTAAGTATTTAACTGTATCTAGCATATCATTATCTGTTTCATAGGGTAATCCATTTATAATGTGTACAACTACATTGATATTTCTAGCTCTTAATTTATTTACCATAGTTTCAAACTCTTCAACTGTCTCACCTCTATTGATTAGTTTTAGAGTCTCCTTCTTACTAGATTGTAGTCCAAGCTCTACCTGTAAATAGCATCTTTTACTAATTGATTCTAAATAATCAAGACATGAATCACTGATAGAATCACTTCTGGTAGCGATAGCAAGGCCTACACAATCTTTATTATTTATAAATGGTTCAAAATATTTTTTTAAAGTATCAACATCAGCATAAGTATTAGTTCTAGCTTGAAAATAAGCGATAAATTTTGCATTAGGCCACTTATTTTGCATCATCTTTTTACCTTTGATAAATTGCATCATTAAACTGTCATTTATATCACCAGCAAAGTCACCGCTACCAGACTTAGAACAAAAAATACAACCACCATAACTCTTTGTACCATCAATATTAGGACAAGAAAAGTTAGCATTTAAACTAACTTTAGCAATCTTACAACCAAACTTATGTTGATAAAAATAAGTTAAAGTATGATATCTTTTATTATCAATGGTATAAGGAAAATTATTCACCATAATTAACACCCATATAAGATAGTAGTAAAGCTTGTTTATAATTTTTAGAAAAGAAAATACTAAGAGCTTTATTTTCTCTCTTTTTACTAGTTATATTTCTTAAGAAGAATAAAGTTATTAGTTTAGAATTAACAGACTTAGATATTTTTTTACTCTTAATTTGCTTTTCAATTTCTTTAGTTATCTTTTCACAAGAATTAGCTTTATCTTTTATTATTCTAAAATAATCATCTAAGTAATATATTAAGTCTTCTTGTAATTTAAATTCTTTACCTATATCTTCAATTAATTTTAATAATTGCTTTTTTGTTATACTAGTACCTAATAGCTTAGAAAGCTTATCCTTATTTTTTTCATAGAACTTGGAAATTTCATCTTTTCTAAAGGTAAAGTAATCACCATCTAATCTCTTAAAAACTTTCATTGTATCATTATAACCGAAATTCATATTTATCTTGGCTTGTTTACTATTAAAGTCTAGGAAGAAAGATATTCTATTCTTTGGCTTAATATAAGTTGTTTTTATATTTTCTTTTGGTAGTTTCTTTAGTCCTGGGGCTCTAAGATCAACAATTATAGCTTCAGTAGCACCTAACTCTATAGCAAGATTAATTGGTAAATTGTCATAAAAACCACCATCTATATACTTATCACCATCTATATCTTTCATTTGAAAAGCTGGATAACAAGTAGCAGAAGCCATTAGATAATCAACTAGTTTATCTTTGGATATGTCTTTCTTAGAAATAACTAATGGTTTCTTAGTAGAAAAATTATAAGTGATTAAACCATAATCAATATCTGATTTATAAAATCTTTTCATGTTAATAGCTTTTCTGATAATATCTTCTATTTTTTTAATATCCATTCCACCATTTTTAAAGAAATTATCACCATAAAGCATTAAAATATCTTTTTTAGTATCACTCTTTGGTTGTTGCTCAAATAAATATTCAAGACTTAACTTATGCCAAATATATAAAGCTTTTAAGTATGTTTTTTGAGTCATTAAAGCTCCATTTAGAGCCCCGATAGATGTACCAGTTACGATATCATATTTAATATGTAATCTTCTAAGAGCTTTCCAAACTCCTATTTCATAACTACCTTTACTACCTCCACCAGATAGTACTACTGCTCGTTTCATAAACCTCTCCCTTTCAAATTTGACTATATTGTAGCATATTTTCTTTAGAAAATCTATTTGAAAAATTAGTAAATAATATTGCTCCTTTTTTTCCTTCTTTGATATAATCATTATAAGAGTAGGTGGTAGTAGTGAAAGTTAAAAAATTAAAATTAAAAAAAGAAGCAGAAAATGTAGTTAAATATATATTAATTATTATTGTATTGTTAGTATGCCTATTGATTTTCATTTTTTTTAAAAAGCAGTCTTTACAAAAAATAGGTTATAGTAAACAAGCATCAAGTGTGATAGTTAGAAAACTAAAATGGAATAAAGTTAAAGAAGTGGGTAAAAATAAGACTTTAAATGCTGCATTTGAAAGTAGTAGTTATAAAGAAGAAAATTTTGACCATTATAAAAATATAAAGTATCAGCCATTAGAAGATATAATTCCAAGTATTAATAAATTAATAACAAAAGGATATACAGATAGCCAAATATCATTAATTTTAGCAAGAGGTAATAATAGTGAAGTAAAGGAATTTGCTAAAAGAGGTAAGGTTAAATATTTAGATGAGTTTTTCTCTGTTGATTATTCGCATCTATCTAAATATGATAGATATGTAGCTTATCAAAATAAGGAAAATGATACTGCAGATATTACTGTTTTAAATGTTGAACTTGACTTTGATAAAGATGAGTATCAAGATGTAGAAGTAATAGATAAGTTTTCTCCTAACGTTTTAGTTAATAAACATCATCAATTAAGCAGTAAATATGTACCAAAAGACTTAATAAACTTTCAAAGTGATGATGTAAAAGGTACTAGTAAGATAAAAGCTAATAAAGAGGTAGTAACTGCTTTTCATAAGATGCGGGAAGCAGCTAAAGAAGATGGTAAAGATATAGTAGTAAACTCAGGTTATAGAAGCTATGCTGATCAAGAAGAAACTGTCTCTTACTATCAGAATGCTTATGGTGATAGCTATGTAGAAAAAAATATTGCTAAAGCAGGATATTCTGAGCATCAAACAGGCATGTCTATAGATGTAGCTAGTAAAAATACGACAGTCTTTATTGATAGTGAAGAATATACTTGGATGATGGATAATGCCTATAAATATGGATTTATCTTACGTTATCCAAAATCCAAAGAAGATGTAACATTATATAAATGTGAACCATGGCACTATCGTTATGTTGGTACTAAAATAGCTAGTTATATAAAAAAACATAATATAACTTATGATGAATACTATGTTATGTTTTTACAACAAGACTAATTTGTGATATTATAAAATAAAGAATAGAAAGGATGATATAAATGTATCCACTAGGTAAACAGTTTAGAATGGATTTAACTAAATCTAAAAGTGATGAAAAATGTATTGTTAAAGGTGATAAGTATCGTTTTACTATCCTTAGTGAAAGACTTATTAGGCTTGAATATAATGTGAATGGTCATTTTGTAGATAAGCCCAGTCAGTTTGCTTTGTATCGTTCTTTTACTTATCCAAATTATCAGGTAAAACAAGATAATAAATTCTTAGAAATTACTACTAAGTACTTTAGACTTACTTATGTTAAAGAAATGCCTTTTACTGGTAGTAAAGTAGACCCTATGAAAAACTTAAAGATAACTCTTCTTAGTAGTAAAAATGAAAATGAAAATAGAGATTGGTATTATGGACACCCTGAAGTTAGAAATATGAATGGTAATATGATAAGTGAAGATATTACTATTCCAAATAGTTTAAAAAGAGGACTTTATTCTCTAGAAGGTTTTGCTTCTATTGATGACTCTAATAGTTTATTATTTTTAGAGGATGGAACCTTTAAACAAAGAGAAACTGGTAGTATTGATATATATGTATTTATGTATAATAAAGACTTTTCTTTAGCACTTAGTGACTATTTTAAGTTAACAGGTAATCCTTCCCTTATCCCAAGATATGCCCTAGGTAACTGGTGGAGTAGAAATACTGCATATGATCCTGATAAGGTTATGGATACTATTAGTCATTTTGAAAGAAGAAAAGTACCACTTGCTATCTTTCTTTTAGATAAAGACTGGCATTATCGTGATGTTGGAGATAATAAAAATCTTCATACTGGGTTTACTTTTAATGCTAGTTTATTTCCTAATCCTAAAGAATTTATTGATACCTTACATGAACATAATGTTAGGGTTGGCTTGGAAATAGATCCTACAGAAGGAATTTATCCTCATGAAGCTTATTATCAACAAGCTTGTCAATATCTTGATATAAAAGATAATAAGATAATAGTATTTGACCCATTAAATCCTAAACTATTAGATGTTTACTTTAAATTGTTTCTTCATCCGTTAGAGAGTATGGGAGTAGACTTCTTCTTTCATGACTATAAAGGTGATAACCAAGCTTTAAAATTACTAGCATATAATCATTATAATTATTTAGATTCGGGAAGGAATCCAGCTAAGCGTAGTTTAATGTTATCAAGAAATGGAATATATGCTCCACATAGATATCCTATTTTATATGCTGGTAGTAGTGAAATATCTTGGGATGGTTTAAGAGAAATATCAGCTAGTACTTTAAGTGCTAGTAACATAGGAGTATCATTTTGGAGTCATGATGTTGGTGGTAATCATGGTGGTATAGAAGAGAGTGAACTATATCTTCGTTATGTAGAATTAGGATGCTTTAGTCCCATATTAAGATTTCATGCGGCAAGAGGAGTTTATTATAAAAGAGAACCATGGCGATGGGATATAAAGACAGAAACTATTGCTAACGATTATTTAAGATTAAGACATCGTTTGATACCATATCTATATACAGAATGTTATCACTATTATAAAGATGGTAAATGTCTTGTAGAACCGTTCTATTATAAGTATCCTTGGGTAATAGATGATAATAAATACAAGTATCAGTATTTCTTTGGAAAGGAATTACTAGTATGTCCAATTCTTAAAAAGAAAGAAATTACAATGAACCGTACTATTCATGAGTTTTATATTCCAGATGGTGTTTGGTATGACTTTAAGACAGGAAAGAAATTCCCAGGTGCTAAAAAGTATGTATCTTTCTTCCGTGAAGAAGATTATCCAGTATTTGCTAAGAGTGGATCAATTATACCTCTATCTAATAGGAGTGATAGAAATAATATTAGTTTACCACTTGATCTTGAAATTCATATCTTCCCAGGAACTTCTAACGTTTATACCTTATATGAAGATGATGGTCTAACCTCATTATATAAAGAAGGATTGTTCTTAAAAACGGATATAGATTACAACTACCTAAAAAACAACTATACTGTTATTGTTAGATCAGTAGAAGGTAAGAGTGGAGTAGTACCACAAAAGAGAAATTATCGCTTTAGATTTAGAAATACTAAGCAAGCAGAAGAAGTTAAAGCTTACTATAATGATAGAGAAATACCAATCGCTTCCCAGTACATTGAAGATAATGACTTTGTAGTAGAAGTAAGAAAGGTTAATACTATTGGTCAATTAACTATAATGTGTCGTGGTAAAGATATTGAAATAGATGCTGTTCGTTTGATAAATGAAGATATCAATAGTATCTTAATGGACTTACAAATAGAAACTTATTTAAAAGAGAAAATAGCAGATATAATCTTCTCTGATTTACCAATAAAGAAGAAAAGAATTGCTATTAGAAAATTAAAACGTGATTCCTTATCAAAGGAATATATAAATCTATTCTTAAAATTATTAGAATATATTGAACAAGTCTAGGATAGAAATATCCTTTTCTTTTTGCAAATAATTCATTGATTTTCACCAGAAATTACTACATAATGGTAAAAAGTGGTGAAAATAATTGAAATCTAAGTTAACTAAAAAAATAAATTTAATAAATTTTAGTCTAATTTAAGACATTTTATTAGAAATTTGGTAAAATGATAATATGAGGGGAGACCATGATATGAAAGCGATGATTACAGGGGCATCGAGTGGAATTGGAAGAGATATGGCTAAAATACTTAGTGATAAATCTTACGATTTAATATTGGTTGCCAGAAATAAAGAGGCCTTAGAGACTCTAAAGAAAGAGTTAAAGACTAGAGTAGAAATATTTGTTGTTGATCTTAGTGATACTTCTAAAGTAAAAGAACTTTATGAAAAGACTAAGAATGAAAAAATTGATTTACTAATAAACAATGCAGGATATGGAATATTTGGTTCTTTTGATGAAACTAATCTAGATGATGAGTTAAATATGATAGATGTAAATGTTAAAGCTCTACACATACTAACTAAACTTTATCTAAAAGATATGAAAAAAAGAGATAGTGGTACTATCTTAAATGTTGCTAGTAGTGCTGCTTTTTTCCCAGGACCATTATTATCTAGTTATTATGCTAGTAAAAGTTATGTCTATAAACTAAGTCTTGCTATTAATGAAGAATTGAATAGATGTAAGAGTAATGTTAAAATATCGGTCTTATGTCCAGGACCAGTAGCTACTAATTTTAATAATCGAGCAGGAGTTACTTTTTCTTTCAAACCCCTAACTAGTTACTATGTAGCAGACTATGCCTTAAAGAAATGTTTAAAAGGAAAGACCGTTATTATACCTTCTATCACTATGAAATTAGGAAAGTTTTTTTCTCACTTTGTAAGTGATAAATTTATTGCTAAAATAACTTATAATATTCAAAAGAAGAAGGAAAAATAAATGGCCATTTTAGCCGTAGAAAATCTTGATATTAATCCATTTAAAGGGATGAATAAAACCTTTAGAAATGGTACTATTTCCTTTGTAGCAGGTGCTAATAATTCTTATAAGACACTTTTAATTAAAGTGCTATCAGGTATAGTTAAGACAGAAGAAAAAATAAGAGTGAATAGAACATTTGTAGAACAAATTACTACTAAGCAGTATCCTTACCAAATTCAAGTAATCTTTGAAGATGAAAACTTTAAAACAACAACAGTAAAAGAAGAAATTATTTTAACACTTATCAAAACTAATATCCCCGATGAAGAGTTTACTAAAACTAAAAGAAAAATATTATCATTATTTCAACTTACTAAAGAAGAAAATAAGAATATAGAAGATTTAGATAAGTTTAGTAAAATAAAATTGAATTTAGCTTGTGCTTTTATTTATAGTCCAGAAGTAATGTTAATTGATGATATCTTTAAATACTTAAATGAAGAACAATTGAAATTTATTGCAAAGGTATTTAAACAATATAAAGATAAAATAAAATTTATCTGTATGACTAATAATCTTGATGTTCCTCTTTACTTTGAAGAAGTTGACCTATCTATTCTAGATAAAGGTAGAATTGTTAAAGAAGGAGATATCTTATCAGTACTTGATGATGACAGTATGCTAAATAAATTAGGATTTAGACTACCATTTATGATTGATTTATCTTTAAAACTAAAGTATTATAATTTAGTTGATAAAATTATTTTAGATCAAAAAGAAATGGTGGAGATGTTATGGAAATAAAACTTACTCATGTAAAGACAACTAACTTAACTGATATATCTATTACCATACCATCATCTGTTATTACAGGTATTACTGGTGAAAATAGTAAAGAAATACTAGAAGTTATTTCTTTTTCTAACTCTTTTAAAGGTAGTATCTATTTTGATAAAGAAAGAATAACTAAAAAGAAACAGAATGAGTATAAGGGTAAGACTTATTATGTTCCTTTAGAATTTGAACTAGACTATCCTTTATATACAGTAGAAGAATATCTAAGATACTTTATTTTAACCAATTTTTTAAAAACAAAAGATATAGATGAAAAAATAGATGGAGCTTTAAAGATAGTAGGCTTTGATAAAAAAATACTTAAAAGGACAATAACTACACTATCATCAAGTGAAAAGAAATGGTTTCAATTATCTCTTGCTTTCTTAATTAATCCAAGCATCTTGCTACTAGATAATCCTTTTACTTATTTTGATGAGAAAGAAAAGATAAAGCTAATAAGAATCTTAGAAAGACTTAAAGATAAGTTTCATAAAACAATAATTATTACTAGTGATGACCAGAATCTTTTATATGAAATAACTAGATATTTAGTAGTATTAAAAGATGGGTACTTATATCAAGAAGGACTTACGGAAAGCGTTTATTATTATCTGTTTGATGAGAAAGAGTTGGGTATTTCCCTTCCTAAAATAGTTTCTTTTATCAAACTAGTAGAAAGTAGTAAGAAAGTTAAACTAGATCACCGAAAAGATATAAAAGATCTAATGAAAGATATATATAGAGAGGTAAGATAATATGAGATTTTTAATACATTTTTCTTATGATGGTAGTTCTTTTCATGGCTATCAAACTCAACCTGGATATAGGACTATTCAAGAAGAGTTGGAGACTGCTGCTACTAAAATTAATAATGGTGAAAAGGTAAAAGTAGTAGCAAGTGGAAGAACTGATAAGAAAGTTCATGCTTATCATCAAGTAGCACACCTAGATATGAATGTTTCTATTAGTCCTAAACAAGTTAAAAGAGCAATGAATAGATATTTACCTAGTGATATTCATGTTTTTGAAGTAGAGGAAGTAAGTAGTGATTTTCATGCTAGGTATTATGTTATCTCTAAGACTTACGAGTATCACTTGAATATGGGAGAGTATAATCCTATTAGAAGAAATTACTGTTATCAACATAATTATAAATTAGATATAGAAGCGATGCGAAAAGCTATTACCTATTTTATTGGTACACATGACTTTAGAGCCTTTGTTACTGAAAATAGTATTAAAGATAATTGCGTTAGAACCATAACTAAGGCTTCTATAACTTTAGATGATTACTATAAAGATGAGATAGTATTTACTTTTGAAGGGAATGGATTTTTAAGATATCAAGTTAGAAATATGGTTGGATTATTAATAAAAGTTGGTACTGGTAAGATAGATTATAAATTAGTAAAAGAAATACTTGATAGTAAAGTAAGGGGAAAATACGGAACAACAGCGAAGGCAGAAGGATTATATCTAAAAAATATTGTACTAAGCTGTAGTGGTAAATGATTTTAAAGATACATTGTAATAATACAAGAAAATTTATTTATTACTATGAAATTTTTTACTTTTTATTTTCAAAAAGAAGTAAAAAACTGTTGGAGTAAATAATAAATATTAGATAAAATACTTTTAAAAATAATAATGAATGGATAAGATATTATGAACGGATTAAGTGTTAGTGAATTAAATGATTGGCTTGATAATATATATATAGAAGGAAAAACGAATGTTACAGATCTCCCAGGTTATCATAAATCTGGACTTTGTAGCTTAGAAATAAGAAATTTTGTACGACGCAGATATATTAATGCTACCTATAATGAAAAAGATAGATTAACTAAAGATAATTGTGCTGAGGCTAGTCTATTTATTAGAGCAACAAATATTCCAAAAGAAGAAAAAGAAATTCTAAGTAAGTATCTAGACGATTCAGCTAAAAAACAAATACTTACAGATTTTATAAATAGTGATGCAAAAAGAAAATACTTTTCTCCTGACCCAGAAGATTGTCTTGGTAGATTGCATGCTATTCCTAGGGAATATGGCGTGCCACTAAGAAAATATTCTATAGATGAGAAAACATTAGAGACTAGTAGTAGATTTTATGAAATGGAATTTCAAGACTTTGTTGACTTTTTAACTCTTCATGCTGAGAATAAACCAAGTAAAAGGGTTGATACTATTGATAATGTAGTAACTACTAGTTACATTTTAAAAGATGACTTTTTTAGTGGAACTTGGATTCCCTCTAATGTAACTAGGGTTAGAAATGCTTTATTCGAAGCAACAAAAGATTATGTACAGAATGTTTGTAAGACTGATAACGAAGTCATAAAAAAGTCAGTTGCTGATGCTACAATTCAACATACATATCATGCAAGTGATTCATTATCTCACTCTATATTAGAATCAATACCAAGCGAATTTAATCAAACAGAAAAGGCAATTTATATTTATGCTAAATTATGCAAAACTTTATCATATGATCCTATATATTATTATAATGGCAATCTTTTGACACATACAAATGTTAGCAACATAGAAGGATACAATGATATGAATAATGAGGTAGTATGTTATGAATTTTCTTATATTTTAGCAGACTTACTTAAACAAACAGGTGTAGAGCATATAAAGGAAGGAGAAATAGTTGAAGGGAACTTTAAAAATGAACATGCTAATGTTTTGTTTGAATCTGACGATTTGATTATTGGAGCTGATTCGACACGCACAGTACTAGGTGGTGATATGTCAGAATCAAAATATAAAAATTCTTTAGCAGGAATCAGATGTGAATTGTATGATGAAGAAGCTCAGCAAAGATTTAAGAACTATAAAAATAAGGTAGGGACATATTTGAATGAAGAAGATAAGAAATTTGCTTCAATGTTTCCTGAACAAGAAGAAATAAAGTTAAAACTAGAAAATGATAGATTAATTATGTTTAATAACTACTTAGAAAAAAGTGATTTAAAAAATGCAGATTTAGTATCTTATGCTATGGAACTGAAAGATGCATTGCATTTAGGGATAGGTATGTCTGTATATTTTGATGAAGAAACTAAATCAAAGATGTTATTAAATGTTAGATTTTATGCTTGTAATCAACAAAAGATTAGTAATATAAGATATTATTCCTATTTTATGAACACAGTTGATAAGCAAATCTATTTTAATGAAAATGATTTTATTTTATCGGATAATTTATCTTCTGCTAAGAAAAAATAATAATTTGGTTATGTAATGAACAAGCGAATATATTTACTTTGGATATGATTTTATTTATATAGAAAATTTAAAAAAATAAAAGCAATGTGCTAGTATATAAAATTCTCTATATAATGCTAGCAAGTTATGACATTATCATAAGTTTGAAAAATATTGTGCTAAAAAGTTGACAAATCAAAAGATTATGGTATAATTTTAATCGGTACATTTAAATCCCCACATAAATTAAACGGTGGGAACGTTTGATTTAAGTAAAGGAGAAAAATATGAATAGTTATATGCAAAAAAAAGAAACAGTTACAAGAAATTGGTATGTAATCGATGCTGAGGGAAAACCTCTAGGACGTGTTGCTAGTAAAGCTGCAGTTTTACTACGTGGTAAACATAAACCCACTTATACACCTCATATTGATTGTGGAGACTATGTAATTATCGTTAATGCTTCTAAAGTATTATTAACTGGTAATAAGTTAGAAGATAAGAAATATTACAATCACTCTCAATATCCAGGTGGATTAAGAGTTCGTACTGCTAAAGAAATGGTAGAACGTTATCCAGAAGAAATGGTAGAAAAAGCTGTTAAAGGTATGTTACCTCATAACCGTTTAGGTCGTGCTATGTACAAGAAGTTATTTGTATATAGAGGTGAAAATCATCCTCATATGGCTCAAAAACCAGAAGAAATGGATATTTAAGGAGGTTTAAGTTATGGCAAAAGATAAAGTTTATACTGGAACAGGTAGAAGAAAAACATCAGTTGCTCGTGTAACTCTTACAAGAGGAACTGGTAAGATTACTATTAATGGTCGTGATGTAAATGAATATTTCCCACACCAAACAATGGTAATGGATTTAACTCAACCATTAGATATTACTGGTACAAGAGATATATTTGATGTAACAGCTAATGTTTCTGGTGGTGGATGCTCAGGACAAGCTGGAGCAGTAAGACATGGTATTACTAAAGCGTTATTAATCTATGATGCAGCAACTCCAGTTGAATCAGAAAATAGTTTCCGTAGAATTCTTAAGAAGGAAGGATTTATTACAAGAGATCCACGTAAGAAGGAACGTAAGAAACCAGGACTTAAAAAAGCACGTCGTGCACCACAATTCTCAAAACGTTAATTGTTTCTATTCCTCGAAAATTTATATTTTCGGGGTTTTGTGTTTTTGGAGGTAAAATGAAAAAATTTCTTTCTAATTTTGATTTAAAAATACTTGCTATTATTACTATGACAATTGACCATATTGGAGCTATTATGTATCCGAATATAGATATTTTTAGAATAATAGGAAGAATAAGTTTTCCAATCTTTGCTTTCTTATTGGTAGAAGGATTTAAACATACTAGTAATAAACTTAAATATTTTTTAAGACTAATCTTATTTGCCATTATTACCCAACCAATTTATGACTATGCATTTAATAATCACGAATTAAATATTTTATTTACCTTTTCTTTATCCTTTCTGTTATTGAGTAGTCTAGAATTTATAAAGAAAATTATAAGTAAATATAGTAAAGGTATAGAAAATTATCTTTATAAAACAGTATTTTATTCATTAATATATATTTTATTTACTCTTTTTTCTATAATACTAAATGTTGATTATCAAGCTTTAGGAATAAGTTTAGTCTTTATATTTTATTTAGTACCTAATCTTTATTTATCATTTTTACTATATTTGCTAGCAGTTATATTTCTTGCTACTAACACTATTCAGTTTTATAGTTTACTGTCATTTATATTTATCTATATGTATAATGGAGAAAAAGGGAAAAATATTAAATACTTCTTTTATTTATATTATCCATTACATCTTTTAATTTTAAAACTGTTTGCTTAATACACAATTAGTTAATTTTTATGTTAATAAAAAAGTCGAAAATTATTGAATAAGTTGAAAAAATTTGGTAGACTTAGGGTGTAAGGTAGAAATTTTAAAAAGAAAGAATCGCTACATACAAAAAAAGAAAGTAGGTGTCCTTAGATGAATATGTCAAGTAACAGTAAAGTTTACACAAAGTTAACATGGGAGGGGGCATTAAGTACTAATACTACTTTCTTTTATCGTGCAAAAAACATAGAGCTATAATCTAGCTCTATGTTTTTTGCTTAAAATAGAAAAGAAGGAGAAGTGGAAAATGAACAAGGAAAAGATAAAAGATATTTTGACTATAGGTGTTTCAGCTTTTATACTAGTAGTAGTAATAGGAATAAGTTACTCTGCTTTCACCTATAGTGGACTAGGTAATAAAGAAAATACAATTACAACCGGTGCTATCACTATGTTATATACTGAAAGTGATAATACTATATCTGTAACCAATGCCTTACCAACGACAGACAATACTGGAAAGACAAGAAAAACTAGTGGTGAATATTTTGATTTTACAGTAAAGTCATCAATTACAGGTAATACTGATATTAACTATGAAATAGCAGCTAAAGAAGAAGCAGGTAATACATTTAGTGGGAGTAACATTAAATACTATTTAACTACTGTAGATAGTAATGGAAAAGAGACTGAAGTAATGGCACCAAGAACATATTATGAAGAACCATCAGGAAATGTATATACCGGAAGACCTGCTGATATGATGAGTTTATATACTGGTAATTTAAATCAACAAGGGGATACAACAATTAATTATAGATTAAGAATCTGGGTAGATGAAAATTATAATCCACAAAATGATAATGGAGGATTAACTTATAAAGTAAAAGTAAGTGTTTATGGACAAACTTCAGATACAGTAGCAAAAGCTGAAGATAAATATTGTCAAGAAAATGGTTTCACAACATTATCAGATTGTATGTTAGTGATGAATAATCATGAAGCATCAACTGATGTAGCCAAAACTGCAATAAAAGCCAAAGGAACACCAGACTTTTCAAAGATAGCTCCAAATGATACAGAAACAGATGGATTATATATGGCAGAAGATGATGAAGGAGAAAGTTATTATTATCGTGGAGCCGTTAAAAATAACTATGTATCTTTTGCTGGATTTATTTGGAGAATAATTAGACGCAATGGTGATGGAAGTGTCAGAATGATTTATTCTGGTAAAAGTACATCAGATACAGGTGATGCCGTAACAATAGGAGATTCACAGTTTAATAGTAAATACTGGGATCCAACCTATGTGGGATATAAATATAATGAAGACTTTTCATTGCACGAAAGTAATGGAACAACAGGTTATGACTGGTTTACTAATACAACAAAATATAATTTTGGAACAGGTTATACCTTTGATCAATCAACTAAGAAATTTACTTTAACAGGAGATATCAAACAATTAACATGGAATAATAACCATGATGAAATAGTGAATAATCAGTTATATAGCTGTTTAAATACAAGTTGTAATGTAGTTTATAAAGTAACTGGTTATATTAATGGTACTCAAATGAGAGTACAACCAATAAGTTATAGTTCAAATAGTTTATTAACAGCACAAACAAATACAACAGATTCACCAATTAAAACAAAACTAGATAGTTGGTACAAAACAAATCTGACAAGTTATACTTCAAAACTAGCAGATGAAACATTCTGTAATGATAGAAGTATAACAAGCGGTTCTGGTTATTTAACAACACCAACAACTTTATATGGGGCATACACTCGTTTACAAGATGGTAAAAAACCTAGCTTAAAATGTAGCCAAAATAATGATAAATTTAAAATGTCTAATGAGAGTGCTAAGTTAAATTATCCGGTTGCATTGATAACAGCAGATGAGGTAGCCTTAGCTGGAGGAAGAGGTTACTATAATGGAGGATACTCACCAAATAGTAATTATTATCTATATAATGGAAATTACTTCTGGACGCTCTCTCCGTCTGGCTTCATTTCTTACAACTCGGGTGCTTACGTTTGGTTTGTGTTGCCGTCAGGCAGTTTGAATCCGTGGTATGGCGTGACGAATTCCTTCGGTGTCCGCCCAGTTATCAACCTAAAAGCTAATACACTGATAACTAAGGGAGATGGATCTTCCCTTAATCCATTTGTAGTATCATAGAAAGTGCGTTAGGCAAAATGACTCATCATTTTGCCTAGCAAAAAATATATATAATAAAAAATAAAAGAAAAAATTATGCCAGAAGATATAATGTATACTTCAATTAGCTAGAAAGAATATTTTCTATTTAGTTGAAAAATATGGTGCATTGAAAAAAAGTTAAAAGGGCAGTCTATTAACGGACCTTCCCCCTTCCAACCTTGTATTCAAGTTTTTCGCTCTCTCCGTCTAACTTCAATTCTAACAACTCGAATGCTAACGTTTGGAATGTGATGCCATCAGGCAGTTTGAATCCGTGGAATAACGTGACGAATTCCATCGGTGTCCGCCCAGATTCCTACTATAAATTAGGTTTGTCTATCCTATATTTGACCGTGAATTATCGATTAAGGTTGATAATCTGAGGAAGTAATGGTAATACCATAATCATTAGATTGGAAACAAGGCTGGTCTTTGGCATAACTAGTATGGGTGAAAAATGAAAGTAAAAGATAAATATGAAGAAATTAAATGCCTACATCAAGATGAAGTAGTATTATTTAAAGTAGGTAGTTTCTATGTTACTTTTTCTAAAGATGCAATAGTTTTAAATTATTTGTTTTCCTATCAGATAAATAATGGTAAACTAGGCTTTCCTATTTCAGCTTTTGAAAAAGTATGTACTAATTTGAAAGAGAAAAACATCTCTTTCTATATTTTTGAAGAAGAAGATAAAAACTATAAAAGTGATGATAACTTGTATAATGATATAGCAAAAATTGCAGAAAGAAGTTATTATAGTAAATGTTCTAATGAATTATTACTGGAAAGAATTAAAAATTTAATAACAACAAATAAAGATAACTATAATAAAATCAAGGAGTTTGTTGATGAACTCTAATGATGGATTTAAGCTTTTATCTAGTAGTGAAAAGACTATTGATTATATAAATAAACAACTGGTTAATTTTCCTAAAAAGGAAGTAGTATTAAAACAAAATATTGAAAAAACTATGTATTTAATAATTGAGGATATATTCTCTTATCGAATAGAAGATACAAATAGAATAAAACTTAAGTATTTAAAATCATTATTGATACAGATTTCAATGTTAGATTATTATATGCAAGTTAGTTATAAGAAAAAAATTATTAGCCCTAAGAAGTACATATCCGTTAGTAATTTTTTAATTGAGATGAAAAAGATTTCTTATGGGGTGATTAAAAGTGAAAAGAAAGACACTTAGTTATGATAAAGTAGTTACAATCGAAAATCTTATGGATGTATATAAAACTGTTAGAAATAATACAAGGCATAAAGAAAAAATTTTCGTATTTGAACTATTTTTTTCTTGCAATATTATTTCTATTTACAATATATTGAAAAGTGAAGAGTATAAACATGGAAAATATAATATCTTTATTATTAAAGAACCTAAGTATAGACTTATCATGAGTGAGTGTATGCCTGATAAGATAATTAATCACTTGATTAGTACTTACTTCCTATTTCCGTTAATTGATTCCTTACTATTACCAATGAACGTTGCTACAAGACCTTTAATGGGCTCTGATAAGGGAATATACTATATAAAGAAATATATTAACAAACTAAAGTATAAGCATGATAAAATATATGTTTTAAAGTGTGATATAGCTAAATATTTTTATTCGATTGATCAAGAAATATTACTTGAAAAATTAAAAAATTTGATTGATGATGATAGAGTATTTAATTTAGTAAAAGAAGTGATTATAAGTACTAATTATGATTATGTTAATGAGTGTATTAATAAGTCTATTGATAAAGAAATAAAAAGATTAAAAACTCTTCCTATTAACGATTATCAAGAACATGTTAATAGTCTTAAGAGTATTCCTCTTTATAAAAAAGGTAAGGGGTTACCTATTGGTAATATGACTAGCCAGATATTAGCGGTTTATTATCTTAATGATTTGGATCACTATATTAAAGAAAAACTAGGAATAAAATGTTATGTAAGATATATGGATGATTTTATTCTTTTTCATGAGGATAAAGAGTATCTTAAATATTGTTTAGGTGAGATTGAAAAAAAATTAGCTGAGGTTAAATTAAAACTAAATAAAAAGACTCAAATACTAGAAATCCATCATGGATTTTGTTTCCTTGGATATAGGTTTATATTAAAAGATAAGAAATTATTAATGTTATTAAGTAGCAGTACAAAGAAAAGAGTGATAAAAAGAGTAAAATGTGTTAGAAAAAATAAACCAGAAATGCTTGCTAAAACTTTGGCAAGTTATAATGGTTATTTAAATAGAGCTGCAAGTGGAAGTTTTCGTTTTAAACATGATTTGAAAGTAAAAAAATAGTAGCATTTTTTTTAGTTTTGCATAAATTACTTTAGAGGGAGGAATGTGTATGTTAAAACTAACTATTTTACAACAGATGTTAGTAGTTTCCATTGCCTTAAGTACTATTACTTGTGCTCTAGTTCAAAAAACAAAAAGATGTTTAAAGTGTTCTTCATGTTTATGTCTTTATAGCATTGCTGTCAACTTGGTATTAGGTGTTCTTTTCTGCATTACTTTTACCTCTATTACCTTTCCTGAAAGTTTATGGGTAGGCTTTTTTAGTTTTATTGGAGCTGATACAATCTATAAATCTTTAGAAGGTAAGCTTAAATCATATAGAGATTTAACTAATAGTGAAAGTATTGTGATTAATAAGAAAAATGTTATAGAGAGGAGTAAAAAATAATGGAGAAGCCTCTTTATCCTAGTCCTTATATGCGAATAACTCAAGGTTATGGAGTAGGAACGCATAAGAATAGTTTTGCTATAGATGATGGGGGAAGTGATTCGGGAATAGATTTTATTCTAGCCCCATTTACGGGAGTTATTAAAAAGATTTATCCCAATGATGCTAACGAAGTATGGTTAGAGAGTGTTGATAAAGTAGAGTATCCTGATGGCACAATTGATTATATGACTATGTTATTCGCTCATGATAATGATGTTTCTAATTTGAAAGTTGGTCAAGTAATTCCTAGAGGAACAAGGTTTTATGAAGAAGGGACTAAGGGAAATGTAACTGGTAATCATGTGCATATGGAGTGTGGAAAAGGAAAGTTTAATGGTAGTGGTTGGCATAAGAATGAAAGTGGTTATTGGTCTATTAATAATCCTAAAAATCCAGTTGATTGTCTTTGGATAGACGATAGTATAAAAGTATTAAATAGTAATGGTTATACATTTAAGAAAATAGAATCTATAAAAGAAGAAACAAAAAAAGAAGAAGTAACTGATAATCAGAATAATACTTCAACTAGAAAAATAGAATTAGTGTTTACTTGTAAGGAAAATGGTTTATATGCGATTGAATTAAAAGAAAATGAAAAATTATATATTGAATAATCTTTCATCCTAGAGTTATATCTAATATCATCATAAGGACAAAACCAAATAATGTAAAGAAGGCCATCAGGTCTTTTTTGGGGTTGGTTTGACTTTCTGGTATCAATTCTTCTACTACAACATAAATCATAGATCCAGCTGCAAAAGCTAATAAGAATGGTAGAATAGTTTTTATCTTTAAAACAAGTATAGTACCAATAACTGCTGATATTGGTTCTACTATTCCAGATAGTTGTCCATAAAAGAAGGCTTTCTTTCTACTGTATCCTTCTCTTCTTAATGGAAGACTAACAGCACTACCTTCCGGAAAGTTTTGTAATCCTATACCAAGAGCGATAGTAAGAGCAGATAATAGAGTAGTACCTGTTATGTTATAAGCTAGACTACCAAAAGCTACTCCGACAGCAAGTCCTTCAGGAATATTATGAATAGTTATGGATGATATTAACATAAAGCATCTTTTTCTACTGCCTTTGTTACCGTCTTTCTTTTTATCAACTAGGTTATATATCTTATCACCAATAAATAGTAAAGTACCACCTAATAGAAAACCTATTGATATTATTACTGGTCCATTCATTTTTAAACTTTTTGTCATTTCTAAGGCAGGCTCAATTAGACTAAAGAAACTGGCTGCTATCATTACTCCAGCAGAGAAACCAAGCATCGCATCCATTACTGTTTTATTGACTTTTTTAAAGAAAAAGACAATACTAGCTCCTAATGCAGTTACACCCCAAGTGAATAAAGTAGCAATTAATGTTTGCCAAACAGGAGATAAGTTTTTAAATGCTTCAAACAATTTTTTCACCTCTATTAGTATGTTATGTAATAAATGGTATTTGGAATGGGCATATATATGATGCAAATGTTAGAAGAGATTATGTAAGGTTTGCTTTTTGTCTAAATAGAAAAATAAAATAAAAAAGTATTGACGAACATATGTTTATGAGATATTATATATACAACTTTGGAGGTGATGAATCTGGACTTTACAGTAATGAATTATAAGCTTGATAATGACCAACTAGAAATTGTTAAAGATGATAATAAATACCTCTTTGTTTTAGCAGGAGCAGGTAGTGGAAAAACTTTGACTATACTTGGTAAGATAAAATACTTAATAGAAGAAAAACATATTCCAAAAGAAGAGATAGTTTGTATTACCTTTACAAATATGGCAGTAGAAAACTTAAAGAAGAAGATAAAAAGAGAAATTAATGACGATATAGAATGCTATACTTTTCATAAGTTGGCTATGAAAATACTAGATGAGACTAACTATACTTATGAAATAGCGAGTGACGAATTATTAACAATGGTTGTGGAAAACTTTTTTAATATAGATATTTTATCTTCACCAAATCTTTTAAAAGTAGTATTAAGATATTTTAATATATATTTTAGTAAAGATTATTATAAGAGCTACCAAAAAATATTGGTAACTAAAAGTAAGGAAATACTATTACTGAAAAGACAAATAATGACTTTTATTCGCTTGTTTAAATGTGGTAACTACAAAATGGAAGATTATCAGAAATTCTTTAAAAAGATAAAAAGCTATCTTTTACCAATTACCTATTTAAAAGAAAAGTACTTTCTTTTACTTACTTTAAATATATATCTACTATATGAAAAAGAAAAGAAGGAAAATAAAGAACTTTATTTTGATGATTTACTATTTATTGCTAAAGATAGAGTTAAATACTATAAAAGAAAAATATCTTATATTATTATTGATGAGTACCAAGATACATCTTATGTTAGATTCTTATTTATTAAAGAATTAGTAGATAATATGAATAGTTCTTTAATGGTAGTAGGAGATGATTTTCAATCTATTTATAGATTTAGTGGTTGTGATATAAGTCTTTTTTATAATTTTAAAGATTATTATAAAGAGGTAGTTACTCATAAAATAAGAAATACCTATAGAAATAGTGAAGAACTTATAAAAATAGCTAGTGAATTTATATTGAAAAATAAATATCAGTTAAGAAAAGAATTAACATCATTTAAGCATATTGATTATCCACTACAAGTTATTTATTCTAATGATTTAAAAAGTACTATTTTAAAGGTACTTGATAAGTTAGATAAAGGTAGTATCTTCATTTTAGGTAGAAATAACAATGACATAAATCTTATCTTAAGTGATTTGTTAGTAGTTGATAATGATAAGATAGTATATAAAAAGAGAAAAGATTTAGTTATTAATTATTTAACCATACATAAGTCTAAAGGTTTAGAAGCTGATAATGTTATAGTGATTAACTTTTTTAATAGTGTGCTAGGCTTTCCTAATCAAATAAAAGAAGAAAGGATAATGAGATTAGTAACTAAAAAAGCTGAAGATTATCCTTATAGTGAAGAAAGAAGGCTATTTTATGTGGCAATAACTAGAACTAGAAATAGATGTTATTTGTTAGTACCTAGTAATAATTATTCGATTTTTATTAAGGAATTAGAAAGAAAAAAGTCACTTGTTAAATTTGTAAGAATGAGATAGAATTTATGTGGTGAATCAAGATGAAGATGAGTGAAAAATATATAATAGATAAAAAATTAGAAAGGTTTAAAACCTCTAAGTTTCGTAGTGGGTTTCATCTTTCTAATAAAGATAGGAAATATGTTTCAGATAAGGGGTATAAAGTAATAAAATCGCATGCTTATGATTTTATATGTAAAAGGTTAGCACCATATCCTACTTTAAATGATGGTAAACAAACACCAATGAGAGGTCATCCCGTTTTTATTGCCATGCATGCTACAGCTACTTGTTGTAGAACTTGCCTTTCTAAATGGTATCGTATAGATAAAGATAGATGCTTAACAAAACAAGAAATAGATGAGATAGTAGATACTATAATGGTCTGGATTTATAATGAAATGGGGCAATAATAAAAGAATATTATCACTAATATCCTTTATGTAATAAGTCTCTTACCATTTTAAATGTTAATAAAGCTGATACAATAATTATAAAAGTAAGTATAATAAATTTAGCTAATTCTGTTTTTGTAAAACTATAAGCTAGTATTAAACAACCATCAATAAAACCAAGTATTAACTCATGAAGAAGATTTTCTAGTTTATCAATATGTTTAGTTGAATTGCTTAGTTCTAATTTAAATTTAAAGTTTCCTTGTTTTATATATTTTAGTAAACTTTCGGTCTCTTCAGGAATATTTATTAAACTTTTACTACTTTTTAAAACTTTTTTCTCTATTTTTTTTAACGTTTCTCCTGATAGTAAAGCTTTCTTCTCATTTTCTAATACTTTATCCGTTAAAACACCAGTTAGACTGATAGTGGAATCGAGTGACTGTAAGACTCCTTCAATTACACCAATACCACGTATTAGCATAGTAACATTATGGTCTAATATTAAATTATTTTCTTGAAGCATTTTAAACATATTAGTAATAAATTTCCTAGTATCTATTTCATCAAGACCAAGGGTAGAAAACTCTTCTAAAATTTCTTTAATATTATCAACTAGTTTTTGGTAATCAGTTTCATCTTTTTTTATAGACATCGATAATAGACAATTAGCAACTTCTTGATAATCTTCCGTAATAATAGCTTTCGTACATTTATTTAATAAAGCTCTATTAAGCTTTGATAGAGTTCCTACCATACCCCAGTCTAGAAAATATATTTTATCATTATAAATTGTTATATTGTCAGGATGAGGATCAGCATGAAACATACCATCTTCTAAAGCTTGTTTGATATAGTTTTTACTCAACTCTTTAGCAATAAGACTCTTATCATAATTTTCATTATCTAATTTTTCTATATTAGATATCATTATACCATCAATATATTCCATAACTAAAATATTTTTAGTTGATAATTCTTCTATCACTTTAGGGGAAGATATATAAGGAATATCTTTGTTATGATTTTCAAAGAACAACATATTTTCTTTTTCCTTAGAAAAATCAAGTTCCATCATAGTAGTTGTGTATAACTCATCTAAAACCTTATCTAAATCCATTATTTTGATAAAATGATTAAGATGTAATATTTTAGTAGCTTGTTTTAATAACTCTATATCTTGTTTTATTTCTTCTTCAATATTTGGTCTTCTGATTTTTAAAACAACAGTTCTTTTATCTTTTAACCTTGCCTTATGAACTTGTGCAATAGAAGCTGAACCAATTGGCTTTTCGTAGATATGGACAAATATATTATCTAAATTTTTGTACTCTTTCTTAAGAATCTTTTCTATTTGTGGATAGGGTAGTGGCGTAACGTTGCCTCTTAATTTTGATAATTCTTTAGCATATTCATTAGGAATTAAATCAACTCTTGTAGAAAGAATCTGCCCTATTTTTATAAAAGTTGGTCCTAAGTCTTCAATGGTTTTTCTAAGATTTTTAGGACTTCTGTCATCTACTAAATTATTAATTTTTATAATACTTATTATTTCTATTAATCTGTTTTTATTATTCATATCATTCACCATCCTAATTATATATAAAAAACTAGACATAAGTCTAGTTTTTTACTATAAAGTATCAATTTGATCATCGTTGTTTACATTAGATTGTTGATTATTAACAGTATCTGTGGATAAAGCCTGATTTACAAGATTACTATTAACATTAGTTGTGGAAAATATGTCTGTTGTTTGAACTGGTTGTGGAAAAGTCTGGTTATCCACTGAGTTTGTGGATAAAGTTTCGTTTACAGAGGTGTTATTAACATTAGTTGTGGAAAAAACCGTTGATTGTGAATTTGTAGAAGCTTGTCCTTGAATACTTTGATTTGAATACATATCCGCAATATTTGATTTTTTATCTGGCTGTTGATAAAAAACTTCAACTTTATTAATATTTTCACTACTTTGACTTGTTACATTATTGTTCATAATTGGTGTTTCAACAGAAGAACTAAAAGTTGTAGTTTGTTTATCATTAGTTGCATCTTTATTAGAAACTTTGTTTTTCTTGCCTTTATTTAAAATACTTACTATAACGATAATAATTAATAAGACTATAACTCCACCACATATATAAATATTAGTCATATTATATAATGCAAAGGAAAATTCTATTTTATCTTCCCCAGTTGATGATAAGTTCCAACTTAACTCTTTATCATCATTTTTCTTAGTAGTAGCATTACTACTTATAGCTTTATAAGGTAACTTAACATTGAAACTTAAATCCATATTAGTATTTATGTTAGAAAAATCAAAATCAGAGTCTGTTGTAGTATTATTATCATCAGTTGTAAAATCGTTATCAATTGTTGTGTCATTACTTGTACTATTATTTAAATCACTATCTGATGAATCAAATTTGAAACTAGCTGTATAAGTGTTTTTTAAGAAACCTTTTTTTACTTTAAACACTTTACTTTCACTCTTATTACTATCAAGTAATCCCGATAAATCGTAAGTTGCGTCGTTAGTAGAACTTACATCATCAATGTTTTTAATGTTTTTAGATACTTTGAATCCCTTCATATTACCATCAACATAATTAGAAACTGTAAATCCTTTATTTTCTAGTTCCTTTTTATCATCGCTAGTTAATATTTCTTGATCTCCAAATAATGATTTATCAAAGGCATATATTATTTTATAGTCCATTGATTTATCTTTCTTTATTTCCATTGTAGAATTAAACTTTACACATCCTGTTAGGGAAATAACTAACAGGGTTAACAATGCTGTTAATTTAATATTTTTTTTCATTTTTACTCCTAACTTTTAATTTGTTTTAACTGTTAAAAATTTCCACTAATATACTATCACCGCCAAACACCTTACCTCTATTATATTATCATTATAGACCATATCTAATGAAAAATAAATTAAAAAATTACAATCATTGTCAAGTAAAATGTAATATCTAGACAGCTTAATAATTACAAATAAAAAACTACCAGAAAGATTCTGACAGCTTAATAATCTAAATGGCAGGGGATGAGAGAATCGAACTCCCATCTAAAGTTTTGGAGGATATTAAAACTCCTGTTATAAAATAGCAAATCACCATAAAACCAAGCCAAACTGCCAATTCATATGTTGATATTATACGATATAATTTGATTAAAAACAATACTTTTGCCACCAAAAGTGCCACCAATTAACATTAAAAAGTGCAACAAAGGTCTTTTGGACTGCTAGTATTCTTGAAAATAGCCACCAACTAAAAAAAATCCCACAATTCCAACGAATTGTGGGATTTATTATATACTAATATTCTCATCTTTATATTTAGTAATATCACTTATAGGATTAAGTGAAAGTTCATGATTATTATCAAAAATGGCAAAAATGCCACCAAGTAGTTTGTCTTTTAATTCAGGATCAATACTTTCAATAGCTTGATTAAACATTTGTAAATTTGGATTACTATCCAATATATATTGCTTACACATATTCATATAACTATCTAAATCATCACGAGTAATATTATCATGAGTTAACCACTCTAATGTATTAAACAAATCATCGTCATTAGTAAGTGTAGAATCATTTACTAAAATTGATAATAAAGTTAATGGCTGAACTTCTACATCAGGAATATCATTATTAAAAATGTTACTCGCCATCATACTAACTATTTTTTGATCTTGTATTAAATTACTATGAGTATATATTCTTAAAGTTGTAGATGGTTCAGAGTGACCAAGTCTACGAGCAACATCTTGTGGTGGAACTCCAATTGATAATAAATAAGTTGCATGACTATGTCTTATGTCGTGGACAGTTATCGGTTTTAAATTATTATCTTTTATAAATCTTGCCCATTCTTTAGTTATATAATCAGGATGCCAAACACTATTTAATTCTAATGTTCTAAAAATATAATCATCATCACTTGGATTAAAACCATTATCAATCTGATATTTTTTATATTCCATAAATACATCATATACCTCATCTACAACAACAATTTTACGAATACTTTTATCAGTTTTAGGTTTAATGGCAACCAATGAATCAGTTACTTGTTCTATGATATCGTATTTCTTCAAAAAATCAGGATCTTCTTGCATTTCCTTCGACACGGTCATAAGCTCACGATTAATACTAATAATATGAGTAGTTTGGAATTTTCTCACACCATTTTCAGTAATAGGCATTTTTCTTTTAGTTATATCTTTCCATTTCAAGCCACCAAGTTCGCCTCGTCTAAACCCTGTATTAAACAAAGTAAATATTGCAGTTCTAAATCTAATATCATAATTTTTTAAAAGTTCAAAAACTTCCATCATTTCTTCATAGTTATAATAATCTCTTTGTTTGATTTTTAATTTAGGGGGATTTATTACAAACTCTGCAGGATTAGATAATAACCATTTTTTCTTTTTAGCATAATTGAAAATGGATGTAATAAGTTTATGACAATGATTAATATAAGTTTCAGATAGTGGTTTGCCAGTTTGTGGATTAATAGTATTTCTCATTTTATCATATAATTTTTCTAAATCTTGTTCAGTTATACTTCTAATTTTAATATCACCTAAATCAGGTAAAATCCAATTATTAAGTAATTGTTTATAACCTCGAATAGTAGTGAGTGATCTCTTTTGATATTTAGTATCATCTAAATATATTTTTGCTGTTTGAGTAAGAGTGTAGCCACCATTTTCTGCTTTAAGTCCTTCTTCTTTCATTTGTTTTTGAAGTGCTTTCATTTCATCCCTTCGTTTGATTGCATCTTCAGGTGTACCATAAACTCTTTCAACTATTCGATCACGAGTACCATCATCTCTAAAACCATTACTTAATTCAATTCTAAAAACCCCATCAGACTCCTGATAAATATTTTTCATCCTGTTATCATTTATTTTACCTATATATTATTCCTCCTAAACATATTTTTTATTAACTTTTTCATTTTCGTTAACAACGATTTTATTACTAGCAAGATATTTCTCAATATCTTTAACATCAAAATAATTTAATTTACCAATTTTAACAACAGGAATAAAACCATTTTTAATTGCTTCATTTAATCCATAATTGCTAATAGCAGGGTATCGATTTAATACTTCTTTAGTTTTTAATAATATCTGACCACCATTATTAACTTCATTTTGTTTTTGATATTTATTAATGATAGTTCCAATTTCGATTAACATATCTCCTAGATTATTAATATTAATTCCCCCTTAAATACTTACATATGAATTATATGAATTTTCATCTAACGATATGTTTTGACTTTTAGATAATATTTTTTCATAATTATTTATTATCATTTTAGAATAATTAACAATAGTATTAAGAGAATCATCTATCTCTTTAAAATCTTTATCTTTACTCCAAGAATAAAGATACATATTTGAATATTGGCTTGTATCCATACCTAAATATTTTGAAACAACATAAGCAATTGATTCTGCCTCTGTTTCATATTTGTTTCTATGTTCTTGATAATCTTGATGATTATTAAGTAAATGCTTATGAGCAAGAGAGTGGGCATATTCATGAATAACAACTTTTAATCTCATAAGATTACTTAAACCTTTATGCACAACTATTGTGGAATTTTTAAAATCACAATATCCTTTCGCTCCTGACTCAATTTTATCTTCATATTTTACTTTAAAACCATTACGATATATTGATTTAATAAATATATCCTCAATGCCCTCAGCACGATCATCTTCCAAAACAGGATTTAATTTTTCATTGAGTTCATCCAAAGGCATATTAGTCTGACTTGCATCAAATACTGAACCAACTTTGAAATTACTTAACTTTTCACTATGATATGTAATTGAATCATCTGACTTATCTTTATATTTTTTTAATTCATCTTCAGAAAGTACAAAGAGTGGTTTATATTCATATTTACCATTAACATCAGTTTTAATTTTAACAATTGTATAAAAAGTTGGAACTAATATTTTAATACCTTGCTCACCTGAATTTATACGATATCCCATTTTATTAAAAGTGCGAAGTGGTGCAACATAATTTGCATCAGGATTTTGCATCCATATCAAGCATTGATTATTATATGAATAATTATTGAACTTAATTATATTATCTAAAAACTTTTTAATATCGCTTTCAGATTTAAAACTTTCAATAGCTTGTTTTTTTAAATCAAATATAATGGATTTAACATCATTTTCTAATTGTTCCTTTTCTTTTTCATCTTTAGTTTTATTAGCTTGAAAACTTAATTCATTTATCTTTTTTAATTGTTCTTCTAACAAACATCAATCCCCCTTATATGTTTATATTGCTAGGACAAATATTATAATCTTCTTTTAATGACAAAATAATTTCTTCATATACATAATCTGCTATATTTGGATCTTTAAAAACCATATCAACAAACTTTTTTATATCATTAAAACTCTCATATCTATCACTCCTAGTAGAATATAATTTTGCTAATTCTTTTCCTAACTTTGTAATATTTTTTTCTTCCTCAAAAGTTACTTCACGATCATTAAGCCACTCCGAAGTTAATTCAAGCTCGGAGAAATCTTCTTTAGCAATTTCTATTGCCTCATCTAGATTGTCACTATCAATTTTTATAATTTTATTTAAACTAGACTTAACTCTTATATATTTTGAAATAGATAATTCCTCCTTATATTCCTATATCTTTTATATATCCATTGTCAATATAATCAGATAACCACATTGCTCCAAATGTTTCTCTAATCTTTAATCTAAACATTGCTAATTTACTAATATCTAAATCTTTGTTATTAAGAGCAAATGCAATATTAGTTAAATTATTATTTTGAAATAAATAAACTTCATCAAAAGAAAAGGAATCTTTTGCGATTCCTTCATCTTTTAACATTTTAGTGAAACCATCAACCCATTCTGATAGTTCACCACCACAACCTTGTAATATTAAAAATTCATAATTTCTATCTCGAAGTTCTTTAACTTCACTACAAGATAATTCTTTTATTTTTGATTTTTTTATGACTTTAAATTGATCCTCACCAACAACTAATCCAAGTGATGAACCATTATCCCAAGTCATTTGAATAGTACCCATATCATCTACAAAATCAACAATACCATGAGTACCCGATGGAACTGCTTGAGAATCTTCCATACTAATTAATTCAATTTCAGTTCCTTTAGGGTATTGTTCTTTAATTCTTTTTATTTGATAATCTTTTAACATTTAAATCCTCCTATAAATTAATATAGATATCATCATAATCGTTGATATCTTCCATTTTTTCATAATTTTGATTAACTGGTTCTATATATTCGCACATTATAGAGAGTGCTTCATCATAACTTCCTGAACTAGTAATTCGATCAGTCATTTCTTTTGCTTTATCAGGGTATCCTGCAGTTTTTAATGCACGACTACATATACCAATTAAATTAAATACATTACCATCTGCTCCAATAATAGGTGCTAATGGTTTCTCAATCTCTTTTTTAAAACAATCTGAAAGTGGTTTTAATTCTAAATTAGAAACTTCAGCTGTGTAATTATCCCATAGCCATTTATTAGTTTGCTCATCATATAAATAAATATATCCAATCCAAGCATCAAATAAAATCTCTTGAAATTCATCAAAAGATTTAGTGACCATTGGTTTATTTTTTTTATAATCTTCTCCTAAATTTCTATGATAAGCAATTGTTTCATCTTTTTTATTATCAGAATTTATTTTTTTTCCTAATCCTGAAATATTTCCTAATTTTATTAATTCTTTTACATCATTATAATTTTGATAATTATCATTTAATATTTTACCAACACCATCAAGATATCCATCATGATGACAATATATACTCTCAATACTACCATCTTTTTTTAATATTCCAATTCTTGCTCTTGTACTTATATTTCTTCCTCCCTATATTCCAATACCAATATTAATGTCGTAATCTATTTCTTTTTCTATAAAATCTCTTAATTTATTTTGCATACCTAACATTAAAGTTGTATCACTTGTTAAGTCAGGTTCCCATTCTTCAAAGATAAGGTTATCAAATTCATCTTTATAAGCATCAGTATATTTTGAATATCTTAAACCCATTTTGCCTTCAAGAATAATTAAGTCACAAAAATACAAATTATCCACATCTTCAAATGTAGCAAGATCATAATAATCTTCATAATCTAAATCTTTTGCATCAACTTGAATATGCTGTAAATCAGCAATACATTTATGCATTTTAAATTTTGTATTATATTCTTCTAAAAAAAACTTATTAAATTGTTTTTTTATTATGTTATATACATGATTAACTGCTTTATCATATTCGTCATATTTAAAATATTTTGCAGACCTCCAAGCAGTATCATTAAACATATCGTTTATATCAGAACAACTCCTATCTGCTGTAATAACCATAATGTTATCACTATTACGACTCTCACAAGCCCATATTAGCAATTCATTATCTGTAGTAGGTTCATAAATTGTTAACATTAATCCTTGTTCTCTACAATTGTTAAAAGTTTTATAATATCCTTGCAAGTTATCGGAAACATTTTTTAATTTTTGTTCTAATTCATCAAAAAAAGTTTGGCTTACTTCAAAACTTCTATTTTTTGTAATTTGTATATTTATTCCTCCTTATATTCTAACATCACCATCATAATCAATATCAAAATATTCTTTTCTTGACATCAATTCGCCATTTTCTTTAGTTACAAATATATGACCATCATAATCTTCATCATAATACATCCAATCCAGTTCACCATCATTACACATTTTGCTGTATTCTTTGAGTATCCCTACAGGGCAACTCCATGCTGTATCAAAAGTAATAGTATATTCTTCTTTAACTTTGTCATATTCAATGCTACAATCATCTTCCACATTCCATTTAGTTCCCCAATTATCAATAGACCAATTATACCAATTGCAATATCCATATTTAATATAATTATCTAAATATTTTTTGCCGAGTTCAATTGATTCCTGAAAATTTTCATCTTTTTTATATTTTGAAAGATTAGAATTAATCTTTTCAAAATATGGATCAGTATGGATATCTTGGTTAAAAGGATTTAAACTTTTATATGCTTTCCTAATATCTATGTTATCACTCAAATCTAACGATGTTAGATACAAAAAAATCAGTCCTTTTTCGCCATTAGATCCTGCCTCTATTTTTAGTTCTTTTGGCATAGGAATTAATTTATTAAAATCCAATGAATATCCTCCATCAGTTTTTGTTAGTAATTTATCGCCTAATTCTTTTTTGCAAATAATTCTATTTGTAGTCCAATTTGGTATATACATTCCTCCTTTCAGTAATAAAAAAAAGACTACTATTTCTAGTAATCTCAGCAATATATTTAGTAATATAAATTACTTATAAAATTCTTTATATAAATCATTTCCTTTATCAATTATTTTTTGTAATGTATTTTCATCTATCTTTAATTCAGTGCTTAATTTTTTAATGTCTTTTAACTCATTTTTTGTTAAACTTGCAGTAGATCCAATACAAATATTAACTTTATTATCTTTTGAATAAGTTGCACCAGTAAATTCATTAACATCAGTCCATGTAATTTCTGTATAAGTATTTTCATTTTCTATATCACAATATAAATTAGTATTATAAAAATGTAGTGAAAAATCCAACATCTTTGGCATTTTCTGATTTGGAACTCCAAACATTATAGATTCATTATACTTCATAGAATAATAACCAGCTCTATTTTTGTAAAAATTATTTTTTTCTATTGTTTCACTAAATTTGTTTTCTAATATATCTTTAGTATTCATATATTTTATTCTATAAATTCCAAATGCACATATAATCATTAATATTACACTAATAATTGATATTAAAATTAACTTATATTTTTTTGTGTTTTTGACATTTCTGTCAATCTCTTTAACTATATTCATATTTTCTTTTAATAAGATGTCTAGGGAAATATTAAATTTATCGCTTATTTTTATAAGTGTTTCTATATCTGGATAATTTTTTCCATTTTCCCAATTTGATATTGTTTGTCTTGTTACATTAAGAACTTCTGCAAGATCATCTTGACTCATCTTATTTTCCTTTCTAATCTTTCTAATTTTTTCATCCAGATTCATAAATTTTTCCTCCTTTCAACATCATAATAAAACCTTTTTAGTTATTATAACATCAAAAGGTTTTTACATCATAGCAAGAATTTCTTGCTTTTTACCAAATTGTAATTTATTATTCACAACTACCACCATTGTCTTTAAAATAAGATTGAATATATTTAACCATCGTTCTTGAATTAGCAAAGTTCTTATCTTTTACAAGTATATTTATAAATTCAGAACCATTATAATCAATAAGTTTGTCATTTTCATCTTCCATATAGTAATCATATGTTTTACCATCAAGTGTACAAACTAGACTTACTGATGTTGTTGTCTCAACTTCTTTTGTTGTTTTTTTCATAGTGCCAAATAAGATAAATGATACTATTGCAATAACAAAATATAAAGCTAACAATATTCCCATAACTTTAAGTATTTTTATAATAACTCCAGCTAATCTTTCAGTATTACTTACTTTAGTTTCTAAAACATTTTTAATATCATTTTCTAATAATTCGTCAATACTAACATTAAGTTCTTTTGACAATAATTTTAATTGTTCAGGATTTGGAGAAGTCTCTCCTAATTCCCAATTTGATATTGTTTGTCTAGTTACATTTACTTTTTCTGCTAATTGTTCCTGTGAAAGTTTACAGTCCTTTCTTAACTTAAGAATATTTTCTCCTAATTTCATTTTTCTTTTCTCCTTTCACATACAATTATATATATAATTACTTTTGCAATCTACCAAATGTCTTTAGAACTTTGTCAAAGTTATTTAACATTTGTTATACAAATAAAAAATAAATTACATTTCTACAAATTACTATTTAATTGATTCTAGTATATTTTTCCATTGAATTATATTCATCACCATTTATTCTATAAATTCCATTATAAGGTGTTTCAATATACATTTTTCCATTTTTCTTGTAAACAAATAATGTTGATTGCTTTTCGTCTTTCAAATTAAATTCTATTTTTATAATATCTTCTGCATTTACTGGATAGTCTTGTACACTTTCCTCATTTGTAGTTCTTCCTTTACCACTACCACTTAATACATAAATAATATCCTTGATTTCTTCGGTATCTTTAACTTCTTTTTTATTGTTATCTTTTTCAAAAAAGACACTTTCTATGTTTTCTTCTTTTGGAAGTGTAAGTGTATATTCTTTCTTACTACCACATCCTGTTAGCCCTAATACCAAAGCCCCACATACTAAAATAGCAAATAATGTCTTTCTCATAATCCATCCTCCATTTCAACAAATTACTATTTTTCTAACTAATTACTAAATTGTAATTTAGCGAATAGTATGTGCTGTAATTATCGTATAACTATATGAGTTAATAGTTATCTTTATATTATCTATTTCACAATACCAATTCTTACCTTGCTTATAGATATTACAATTCTTGTCTAAAACTTTATTTTTACAATGTTCAACTACATCATTTGTATCTATTTTAAGATTTTTCTTAATTCTATCAATACCCATTTCAGTAGTATGAACTTTATCTATATTTGATAACAATACTTCTTTATCCATATACTATCAACTCCTTAAATTGTAATTTGTTTATAATTCAAGTCCGTCAATGATGTTTACTATTTCATCATAATTTGGAACCTTATCTTTTATATTAACATAATCGTTTTGAAAATTTTTTAATTTTTCTCTTCCAGTTTTATTATCTATTTGTTTCACATCTAAATCTGTTCCATAATCAAGTAACAGTTGCAATGTCTTAGCAGCATTATTATTTTCATAAAATCTTAGAGCAAGTAATCCATTTTGATTCATATAATTTTCTTGATAATCACAATCTGCTCCATATTCCAATAAGAGTTTGGTTGCACCATAATATCCACATTCTGTTGTATATGTTAAAGGAGTATTAACACCTTTTGGATTTTCAGAAATCTGAACATCAGTCTTAGCACCATTTTTAAGTAATAGTTCTAACATTTTCCACTCATCTTTTTCCTTGTTACTATCTGAATTATATTTTATAGCATAATATACTGATTTTGTACTTTCATTTGGATTCCAACCATTTTTTAAATATTCCTCCACTTTACTATAATCATTATCTCTAATTGCAACTAATTCTTTTCCTTCTTTTTTTATTAAATTTTGATGTTGAACTTCATCATAGTTCGTAAATTCATTTATTATTTGGTAATCCTTAATTCCAAGTAAAATAGTAAGAACCAATAAAATAATAAACACTTTTTTAAACTTCTTTTTCGTAAATCTTATAATTCCAAATACAATTGTTAATATTAGTAAAATTAAAATGATTACATTAAAAATTATAAATAATACACCTAAAAATCCAACTATAGGTATTGCACTTAAACCACCCATAAATCCACATCCTTAATTATTTAAACAAATTACTATTTACCTATTTGTTTAATATAAATATTATAACATAATTTACTAATAATTATATCTATTCTAATTCTATTTTATTATCTTCTTGTTCTTCAATTTTTCTTTTTCTAAAATCATCAAGATTAAAACAATCAATCTTGTTATCTTTTTGTTTGTTTGGAACACTAGTTTTTTTAATCTTTATTCCATAATCATATATTGAAATAAATTTTGATTTAATAGGGTATTGTCTAGTCGCCATAAATAATCCATCTCCTAATTTAAATCTCATTAATTCATCAGGCATTAATAATTCACGTCCCATCAAAGATTTGTCATTTGATATATTATAATTTAATTCATCTAAACGACTGGAAGTTGATACACGATTACTTGAGATAGTATATTTGCCCAACCTAGAACTTATTTCTTTTGCCGTTTCATTATCTGAAGTTAGTAAATAAATCCAGTTAGTACAATTGGATTTAATCGTACCAGCAGAATCTTTATAGGTTTCCTTTAACTGATCAAAATCTTGTAAAACCAAATAGAAACGAATATTTCTAGAACGTGATACAGTAATTTTATTAGAAATAGAACTTATAGGTGGCATGTTAGCGAACTCATCTAAAATAAAATTAATTCTTATAGGCATTTTACCATCTTTCATACTTTGTGCGGTATTTACTAATGCTTGATAACATTGATCTATGAATAGTGATGCAAGTTCGTGTCTAGATTCCTTTTCATCGGGAATAATTAAAAATACTGCCGTTTTTTGCTTACCAATTTCATCTAATTCAAAATCAGTATGACTCGTAAGGTTAGCAATACCTGTATCACTAAACATTTTTATAACTGTTGCAAGAACTGAAAAAAGGGTAGCTCTTGTTTCACCTTTTGCAAAGGATCCTGTAGCATAACTCATTTTACTTAAACTTCCAAAAGGTTTTTGTTGAAAATATAGATCTAATGAATTAAATCTATCTATATTTTTGTTTCCATGTTCGACCAATAAATTATATATTGAATATAAATTTACTTGCGATTCATTTGGAGCGTCTTCTATGAGGGCATAACATAGTGCTGTTAAAACTGCATTTGCTGACTTTTCCCAGTACATATCCTTACTAGATAAATTTTTGCACAATGATTTAGTAAAGTTTTCTATCATATCACCAGCTTCATCTTTATTATTATTTTGATAGTATTTATATGGTAAATGAAGTGGATTCCAACCATCACTTGCTAATGCATCCCTTAAATTAATTATTTTTATTTGATATCCTTTTTCTTTTAAAAATTCTGCTGTATATGAATACAATTCTCCTTTAGTATCGTTTATAACCATTGATTCACCCGCACATGCAAGGTTAAATATTAATGGCAATATACAACTTATTGTTTTTCCTGAACCAGTTGAACCTATTATTAATGTATGATCAAATTTATCAGAATAATAAAATTTACCATCCATATAAGTCACAGGAATACCACCTGACTTTAAATTGGAATTAATAGTCCATGTTTTATAATTCTTTTTAATTTCCTTTTTAGTTGCCCAACGAGATGAACCATATTCAAATGAGCCATCCTCTTCAGGCATTTTTCTTAATCTCTTTAATTTTAACTTTAATTCTTTATCATATTTTAATATAAACAACATCATAATTGTCATTAATAAAATTGAACCAAATAATAAACTGACATCAGTTATTGATTTAATAAAAGAATAAAAAATATTTAAATTCCATGATAATTGAATATTATTACATATAATATGTGTTAAGTTATAACAAATGTTAGCTGATGACAAAAAGGTTAAGATAATTAAAAGGAAGTAATTAAAATATTTTTTTAATTTTACAATTATCCCTCCATAAAAAAAACAAGTTAAATTTTCTTATTAACTTGCTTACTAATTAATTTATATAATTTTTTTGTATCTCTAGGATCTAATGAAATCATGCATTTATTAGTTGAATTATTATTGTACTCAAAGATTATATCCAAAAATTGCATTTTTTGTTCGTTCCAAAAGTTAAATTTTAAAGATGAATCTATGAAACTATATGTTGTGTCATATTTTTTTGAAACATCTATTTTTTTTAACCTTTCTAAAATTTCTTTAAACTCTTTTTGTGTAAAAACAACTATTTTATCTGCACAAAAATTTCTATTAATTATTCCAAATTTTATTGAAACTTTTTCCTTATTATTAAGAACATTAAATATTATTTTATCACCATCATGTAAGTTAATATAATGATCGTTATCTTTAATATCAAATCTATACAATTGATTTTCATAAAAATCAGATATAATCCAATCTATTTGTTGAATATAAAATTCATAATGTTGTTTTTCTATTTCTTCATATGGAACAAAAGCATTATATATATTACTAAATCTATTATTTATAATTTTAGACATACGTTCTTCAATCATAATGATATCTTTAGAATTATTAAATTTATAAAATTTGATTTCATTTAAAAATATATTAATAGAATTATATTTACTAACATATTTTGAATAAAATTTGATATTGTTATAAAAATTAAATAAAAACATTTTCCTAAAAGCATCATGATATTTCATATAATTTTCATTTTCATGATAATCATCCATATCAAATAATACCTCATTATATTTATTTTTAAGAGTTAATTCTATTATTAGAGTTAACTCATTGTGTTGTATAAAATAATTATCTTTTACATAACTAATATATTTATCTAAGTTTTCTAAAAACTTTTCCTCACTGGAAATAGTATCTTTTCCATATAATAAATCACTTTTTAATTTAATAGTTTGCTTTGGAATTTTATTAATAAGTTTTTGAAGTATTTCACAATTTAATAACTTATAAATTTCTCCTATACAAGAATATGCACAACTACTTAAACAAATTTCTTTTAATCTCTTAGTTTGTTCATCATCAACTGAGATATAATTATTTCTCATCTCATCCCTCCATCTTTGTTTAAGATTTACTGCTTTTTTACTACTAAATATTATTATAGCACAATTTGCTCGTATTTGCTTGTAAATTCTGAATAATTAAAGATTTAATGGGAAAATTAAATTGGTGGTTAATTATGAATGAAAAAAGATTATTTGATTTAAGAGAATATAAAGATTTGTCACAAATAAAACTTGCTGACTATTTAGGAATAACTCAACAAACTTATTCATTATGGGAAAAGGGTACAAAAATAATACCATTAAAACATTTAAATAACTTAAGCAATTTTTATGAAATCTCAATGGATTATATTGTTGGTCTTACAGATGAAAAGAATAACTCAGGTATCATAAAATTAACAGAACTGAATAAAAATGAAATTGGCTCAAGAATTAAAAAGATAAGAGAAGATAATAATCTTACACTTCGTGATTTAGCAAAAGAACTAAATACAACATCATCAACTATATCAGCATACGAAACAGGTAAGACATTAATACTAACTGCCTTTGCATATCAGATATGTATTAAATATAATGTATCACTAGATTGGTTATGTGGGAAAAGAAAATAATATTGCAAAACATATTATTTTTTTAATATTCAGACAAATCATATTCTAACTCATTTATAATTTGTTTTTCTTCTTGTTCTAATTCATATTCTAAATAATTCATAGCTTGATTAATAAATTTTTTATAATTTAATTCCTGATAAAACATTTTATTTTTATATTTAGAATACCTGTCATAATCATAATTCAATTTTTTTAAAATGTTATAATACTCGGTCGAACTCATATCCTTATTAAAATTATCCATACTACTTAATAATGCATCAATATTAATATCATATTTAGAATTTAAAACCCAGTTTTTGAAAACATATTTTTTTTCTAAATGATTAAGACCTGCGAAATTGCATATATGATTTAAATCTTGTGCTATCTTATCAATGTTTTCCTGTTTTTTATATGGAGAACTTTTAAATTTAAGATCTTTTATGTGTTTCTTTAAAAATTCTTTCTCTCTTTCCATAGTTTCCATAGATCGATATATTTTATAATTAGATAATATTTCATTTCCAATTTTTGAATACAATTTATTAAGTTGATTATTGTAGTAATATTTATTTTTATTAGATAATGATGTTCCATAAATTGAATTTAATTCCTTTTGATGTTCCTCCAATAGCTTTATATATTTAGCATATTGATATTTTGTAGAATCATGCAACAATATGTATTGAATTATATTATTAAGTTGATCCTTATATGGAACTATATTTTTTGAATTATATTGTAATCTTCCTTTGGATGGAAGTACATTATATAAATCAAGCAACATTTTATTCAAATCTCTTCGATATTTGTCTCCAAATAATTTTTGATTTTTAATTTTAGTAAGCTCTGATAGGGAAATATTTCCCGTTATAGATCTAAATTCTTCATCTCGTAATTTATAAAATTTTTCATTATCAATTAAATAATTAGCAATATTACTTTTCAATTTATAAATAACATCATATGGAACTTTAGGATTAGAAATAGTTTTATGATGTTCAAAAAAATTTATGTGTAAATGAGGATTGTCAGTATTACGATGTAAACTGCAATACCATGTTACATTATTCATTTTAAATCCCATACCAGTTAATAATTGTGGCATTATATTCTTAGTAAGGTTATAATAATCTACCTTAGTAATAAGTCCTTTGTTAATTGCAAAATCTGGTGGAAAAGAAATTACAAGACTCCAAAGAATTCCTTTAGAGTCCATTTTTTTTATATCAGATAAATCTTTTCTTGCATCTATATCACCATTGGTAGACCACGAAAATGACTCCTTATCTTCATAAAGATATGAATCATTACTTGCAAACTGCATATAGTCTTTTAAAATATTATATTCATCAATTGATGTAGCATCTGCCTTCTTCTTATCACTAATATAACTTATTGTTTTGTTAACACTTTCTCTTAAATTATTACATTTTTGGTACTTAACACGAACCACAATATTTGAACTACTCATTATCTAACTCATGTTTCTTACTTGACATTTTCCTTATATCTTTAAGTACCTCACGATGTGCAACTTCAGTTACAGGATGATCTATTATTGATAAACTTAATTCATCTTCAGTTTGTGGAATTTTTAGTTGATTCATAAATATATCAGTTTGTTTAATCGACCATCTGCTATTAAATTCTATACGATTTATTACTACCATTAATTGTTTAAAAAATGCATCAAAACTTTTTTTAAAAGCAATATCAAATAGTTGCATAAATTGTTCTTGACTATCATTTAGTTTATCAATTTCCATTTTTTCTTTAATGGTACTATAAATAAATCTAGATATATTCATTTTATGCTTATCAGCAAGTAATTCAATTTCTTTTTTATCTTCAGGTGTGACTCTAATTGTAATTCTATCTTCTTTCATTATTTAGTATCCTTACTTATTAATAAATTTAAATTCTTTAAAACATACTCTTTAACTAATTTTTCTAATAATTCTTGTTGAGTTATTTTTTCTTTTTCAAGAATATTTTTAAATGCATTGTTTAGATTATCATCTATTCTAAACTTAATAAAAGTACACCCATTATTATTAATAATATCACCTCCATAGTTTTATTGTGGACACAAATTAGAGTCATTAATTTTAATAAAATATTTGAAAATAGGACACAACTTTAAGCCTTTTGTTTATCAGGATAAGTGTGGCTGACAAACAACTACCCAGTGGGTAGTTTAGCCCTAATTTAAAGGATTTCCAAAGTTTCGCTTTGTCATACATATTCTTAAATGTCATACTTTTGTCTAACACTATTCTTTACCGAATCTTTAAAAATAGGGTTAACTGTCTAACAGATGTTATAACAAATATAACATCTATAATGGACGTTAAAGAACCTTTTCTTTAAAATATTTGAAGCATAAATACTAGATCAAGGAACCTTTACCATTATCTATATTTCTATATTAAACTTAATATTAGTATTTATTATTTCATAATTATATTTATTTATAAGTATTTGATTTACTTCGATTATAACTGGATCTATAAGTTCTTCTTCCTTAACAATTTGTTTAACTTTATCAATTATTTCATCAATTGTAAAAGATCCTTTACCAGTTTTATGAAGTACACTTGCAACCTGAAGTGCATAGGTTTCTATTAAATTATCTTCCGAATGATTGACTTGGTTGCTGTCCTTGTATTGGTTGTAAGCTTGGGTATTTTGATTTATTGTTTTTATATTCATTCCTCCTTATTAAATCACTATCAATAATACTTTTAGGATCTTTAAGATCCGATTTATTATAAGAGCAGTTGGGACTCATAAGCATAAAGTGTACATGAATACCTGTCGAACGACCTGTTGAACCAATTATTCCAATTTTTTCTCCTGACTTAACAATTTGTCCTTCAGATACAACTATAGAATTATCTAACATATGACCATAAGCAGTATAGTAAGTTTCTCCATTAACATCATGTTGTATTTTTACATAGTTTCCTAAACCATTAGGTTCATATCCTGTTTTATATATTTTTCCACCTGCTGATGCCACAATTTCAGTACCTTCGGGAGCTGATAAGTCAATACCACTATGAAATATTTCTTCATTTGTAAATGGATCATTTCGAGTTCCAAAAAGGGAAGTAATGGAGTAAGTGACATCTATTTTAAATGGAGCATTAAACTCTGATAGATTACCAACTGCAACTGCTGATGGGTCACCATTAGAACCATCTGCAATCATAATTACTAATGCAATAATAAAAATTATAATAATTACAGGAGCCGAAATTATGAATGCATATATCTTTTTAATATCATCCATTAACGACCACCAGCATTACCAAACAACTCCTTTTCTTCTTCTCTTAAATGAATTTGAATTGGTAAACGAGTATCTTGACTTATAACAAATAATCCCTGACCACGAGAAGCAGTTGTAAGGAATTGTATTTCAGATTCTGATAAATTCATCATTTTTTGAACTGCTTCAATTTCTTTTTGTCCTTGTGCCATGACCAAAATATAAGAACTATTATCTATAATAACTTGTCCAAATCTTTCAATACCTTGTGAAGTAAAATCTATTAAATTTTGACTAATAATCCATAATGAGCCATTATATTTCCTTATTCTTTTGGCTGTTCTTTTTAAAAAATCTATGCCATCTTTATTGTTAGGATCAATAAGTAAATGTGCTTCATCACATACAAGAATTACTTGTTCATTTCTATCACGACTTATTTCGTTCCAACACCAAGACAATATATTGAAGAACTGAGTTCTTAATATTGTTTCATCGGAATCAACAAGGCTATGAATATCCAAAACAATAAAGTCGGATGAATTATCCACATTAATACTTGAATGACCATTAAAGATCCTTGCATCAGCTCCAATTGTAGATTTTTTTAACATTGAAGAAATTTTTTCTAACGACTCAATAACATTTCGTGCCTCTTTATTTGCTTTTGCTTGTTTTAATGTCTCAACTACCTTATTATATAAATCTTGCATTATAGGGTAGTCATCACTTGATAATTTTGATAAGTCAGTATCAAAATCAATATTTTTATCTTTATATACTTCTATAAGTATTTCTTCAATTTTGGTTAACTCATAAGCAGTTAGATCCTGTAGATAATACTTTATAAAAGTTCTAAACGTTTGAAAATGTCTTGATAAATCATTATTAAAATTCTTTTTATCTTCATCAGAGTCATCAGCACCTTTTCTAACTTCAAGTGGATTGATTATTCCATGTGAACCTGTTCCACAATCAATCCATGTACCATTAATATTTTCACATAAATCCTTATACTCTCGTTCAGGATCTATAACAATTACCTTAGATCCACGACACCAATTACCTCGAATAAGTTTTTTTATTAAAGTAGACTTACCTGAACCTGATTTACCAATAATTACTGCATTTGAATTATTTCTTTTACTAGTTCTTTTCCATAAGTCAAAAAACAAAAGACTACCAAGAGAATCAGTTCCAATCATCATAGCATCGCCATCATCTTGCAATGTTTGAAAGATAAAAGGGAAAGATGAGGCAGTAGTCATCATAGGAATTGGAAGTCCGAATTCTTTTTCTAAATCTCTATACAATGTAGGTAAACACATTTTTAATGATCGTTCTTGCTCAAACATTAAATCAGTGCCACCCATACCATAAGCAGAAAGAGTAGTTTTTAATTCTTTTTTTGCTCTTTCCATATTTTCCTTCGAATCACCATAGCATAAAAAATTGACCGTCAACAATGAAAACTTTTCATGTTCACGATCAATTCTATTCACTAATTGAACATAATCGTCTAACTGGTTATTTAATACAACCTCATCATTATAATTATTTGTGTTCATTAATTTTGATTTTACTTCTGACATACTTTTTTTCAAAGTATTGCTTATATCAAATGCATCCATAGGAGAGATTGTCATAACCATACGAGTATGGTTAACGTTAGCAACTGCACCTAACCATGCAACACCAACAATAGATGGGTATGTTCGAAGTGTAACAACACTTACATAAGCATCACCTAGAATTATATCCTTTTCATTGATTTTTAAGCCATTTGGAGCGATTTTCTCTTTAAATGAGCGAGTTATACCTGTAGCATCTTTTTTGAAAATGTCAAGCGATGTGACAGGATTTAAAATTATATATAATAAATCTCGCCACTCTTCACTAGAAACTCTTTCACTATGTAATCCAATAGAAATAAATTCCTGAATTAAATCATTTAGCTTTTGATTAATTAATTGCTCATTTGTTGCATCTTCTTCCATAATTAAATAAAATTCTCGATTTACAACCCATTTTTTATTATTTAAATCTTGGACAAAATTATAATCTTCCTCTAGTAATTTTATTTTGCTTTTATTAGTTTCAGATTTAATTTTAGAACCTAGTAAGTTTAAGTTATCATCAAGATTAATCGGTTTATCTACACTAAAAATTTTAACAGGGTAGTCAATTGAATTTAAAACCTTTTTAAGTTCTGCGACTTTGATTTTTTGCTCTTCATCAAATAATAAATGTAAATTGATAGATCCAATTTTGATTCCACCAACAATTCTATTATTATCCAAATAAACTAGGTTATTCCAAACATCTTGAAATGGAATAAAATCTGATATATTTTTGGGAAGTTTACTTTTCTTATTAATCAGTTAAATCCCTCCCTATATTTAACATTATTTTTGTTATTTCTTCTGAATATATATTATTTTTAATATTATTCTTTCTTATCTCATTTAATCTATTATCCATATTAATTAATAATCTAATGTAATTAGACATTGTCATTTTATTTTTATAAGCATTTCTTTTTAAAGCTTGTTTTTCTTTTTTATTTAGTCTTAATGTTAAATGAGTGTTATATAGTTTTAATCTATTATTTATATTTCAATCCTCCTTATAAGAAATAGTTTCTAAATGTTCTAATACACCTGAATAATCATAAGAACGAAGTATACCATTATTAAGTAAAGCAACAGGAATTAATTTATAATCATAACATAAAGTCCCATCGATTTGTTTTAATATTCTTGATTTTTTCAAGGCTTTTAAAATTCCGTTATCCTTTACATCAGGATCTAAAAAAACATGACCTTTATCTAAATAAGCATCACTTAAATCTGCCGTCACTTCAATCTCTTGATTTTTATTTGAGATTGTTAATTTCATCCTTTTACTTTCATAAGTCGAAACATTAACAAACCATAGTGTATTATTATATTTTAATTTTTTTCTTTTATCTATAATTTATCCTCCTTATATATGAACATCAAATATATATCCATATTTTTCTTTAGTTTCTTTAATTAACTCAATCATTTTATTTTCATCTTTATATAAATTTGATAACTTATAAGCAACTTCATCTGCAATTCTTATATCATTGGTATAAACACAAAACATACCATTTTCCGAATCATAATTTAACTTATTATTTAGTAAACTTGATGATTTTTCTAAATACTCAAAAAAGGCGTCGTTATAGCAATGACCATCTCCATAAGGTATATTACTCTTAATTTCATTAACCCAGTCATAACAATAATCACTTTGATCTAATAAAACTGAAAAATTCTCATCTTTAAAACTGATTATTTTAAAAGGACTTATTTGTTTATTAAACCAAGATTCAAATTTCTTATATTCTTTTTCCTTATATAATACATCAGACAAAAATAATTCTGAATCTAGGTTTTTATTTACTTCATTAAGATAATCACCAATTGCATCATAACGAGTAGCTCCCATATCTTTTCTGATTTCCTCATATTCTTGCAAAATACTCATTTCTTATTCCTCCATTTTTCTTCTTCACGTGAGAATCTTCCTGACACTATACACGAACATACTGCAAATAAAAAAACGAATAGTAAAAACACTATTCCTAAAATTTTTCCTAACATATTTTACCTCCCATAAAAAAAACGACATATTAGCCGTTAATTATGATATTATATAAATTTCTTTTATACTATTCCATTAAATATTGTACACTTACCATTACTATTAAAAGTTGCATTTAAAGATTTACCTTCAGAGTTAACCCAAGTATATTTATTTGAGAATGTAGTGACGTTATATAATGTACCTTCAACACCACCTACAATTTCTACAAACTCTTCATAAGTTAAACCATCACTAGAATTTATTTTTTCTTTCAATTTATCTACTTTAGAAAAATCAACCTTATCATTTTTTATCATTTCATTTGGAAACTCTGATGAAATTTGAGCAGTAACCTTTCCTTTAAATTCATCTAATCTTACAGTTATAGAAGTATCATCTGTTAATTCCCATTCATATTTCTTATAAGTTGATACTGCTCCCTCTTTGCTTTGATCAACCAATTTACCTTCAAAGCCAATTATTTCATTAACTTTTTCATATGTAGTATCAGAACTTAATTTTTTAATGCATTCAAATACATCACAATTCCCTTTGGATTTCTGAACTGTTTCATTTTTAGTTTTATCATTTGTTTTACTATCAGTTGTTTTTTGATTTCCACACCCAGTTAATCCAACAATTAAAATACCTGCTAAAATTACACTTAATATTCTCTTTCTCATTTTTTCACTCCTTCATAAAATACACGTTTATTATACTTTATGAAATTATTAATGTCAATATATACAATTTATATTAAATTAAATTGAAATTAAAGAGAAGAATATACAATAAGTTATAAATAAAAGTAGCGAATTTATTTCACTTTATAACATCTCTGCCTTTTTTTAAATATTAAAAATTTTTTTAAAATAGTTAATGCTGTACTTCCATTTGGCAATGGAAGAAGTAACAAAAACATCAACAATGGTGGAATACAAAAGAATATTACCTTTAACTTATATTGAGTAATAAATAAAGAAAATAGGTAACCAATACCAAGTGAAATTGCAATTGCTATACACTCAAATATTCCAAATCCCTTAAATATTTCTTTTTTCGTTTTTATATTTTTAGGAATTAAATACATTAATACCACGTATAATCTAATTATGGTCTAAATGACCTATATTAGATCCCTTTCTATTTAT
>ERZ825670.234-NODE-234-length-79279-cov-5.573538_pt1 | contig 79279 bp, 71 predicted proteins | sample MGYA00519929_ERZ825670 | MGnify/ENA primary metagenome ERZ825670 (study PRJEB31778, sample SAMEA3449207) | human gut metagenome | biome: human gut; feature: human-associated habitat; material: faeces | place: United Kingdom | collected 2010/2012 ...
AAAATATAGAAAATTTCTATTATTAATGATACAATATTTATATTATAACAAATTATTTTAATCTTATTGCAGTAAAAATTAGGTAATTATGGACGAGGTATATATATGAATACCAAGATCAAACAAACAATAGCTTTATTTTTTACAGTCATGTTATTGTTTGTTATGGTGCTGCCACCACTATCCGCAGCCGCAGATGCAAGTCCTATTAAAGTAGGCTATTATGAGGACGGCGACTATATGTCCAAAAGTCAAAGCGGAGAATATAGCGGATATAATATTGAATATCTACAAAAAATTTCCAAACAATCAGGACTTCCTTTCGAAATGGTTGATATTGCAAGCTGGAATGCTGCATATGATATGCTGGTTAAAGGTGAAATCGATCTGCTGCCGGCAGTTTATCATTCAGAACAGCGGGCAGAGGAAATTTTCTTTTCCGGCCAACCAATGTGCAGTATTTATACTACCCTAAACGTTCGTATGAATGATCCACGCTATGATTATGAAGATTTTAAAGCTTTCCAGGGCATGAATGTCGGCATTATCCGCGGCGGAGTAGACGGCGAAAGGTTTAAAAGTTTTTGCCGTGAGCATAATCTTGTTTTAAATATTATTGATTATGACGAAACAAGTGTACTTTTAGAGGCACTTGATAATGGTACACTGGACGGTGTTGCTATTACCCACCTTGGAAAAAACAGTACTTTCCGCAGTGTAGCCCAGTTTTCTCCCAGTCCTTTATATTTTGCCGTAACCAAGACAAATCCCGAGTTACTGTCTGAAATCAACAAGGCCATGAATAATATTCTATTGGCTAATCCTGGTTACAGCCGGGATTTGTATGATAAGTATCTTGCCCCAAGTGTTAACCAAAAGCCTGTTTTTACTAAAGAAGAACTCCAATATATAAAACAAGCTGCACCGATATTAGTATCTTATGACCCTTCTTTTGCACCTTTAACATACCAGAGTAAAAAAAGCGGGCAAATTACTGGCGTAACTGCAGATATTTTTGAATTTATTGCCAAAAACAGCGGTCTGCGTTTTGAATTTGAAGCACATAATCAAACTGAAGCTCTGCAACTTTTACAGCAGGGGAAAATATCTGCTTTGGCTTTATCTGACGGTGATTACCTTTGGGACGGTAGAAACAATATCAATTCCACACTTTATTATCTACGTGCACCTACCTCAATGATCACCAGATACGATTCAGATAAATTGGAAGTAATTGCTTTGCCTCAAGGGTATCAGCTTTCTGAAGCTATCAAGGCAGCAAATCCACATTATACCTTCAAATACTATCCTTCTATCGAAGACTGTCTTAACGCAGTTTTGCACAATAAGGCTGATGCTGCCTGTACAAACACTCATGTTGCTGGCGCTTATCTAAGCAGATCAGCTTACCAGGGTATGCGCACTATAACCTTAGCTCAGCCAATCAATGAAATGTGTGTAGGATTATCTGCGTCGGGCGATCCGAAGTTGTTTTCGATCATTAATAAGTGTATCCAATATCTTCCTACAGAGCAGGTAGACGCCTATCTTGTAACGCATTCTGCCAATACCAAAGAAGTCAGTATGCTGGAATTTATTGAACAGCATCTTTGGCAGGTAGGCTGTATTGTGATACTGGTCCTGAGCATAATAATTCTGCTGATAGGCAGTAATTTAAGAAACGCTTTACGCAGTAACCGCCGTATTCAGGATCTGCTGTATAAGGATGAACTGACCGGTCTTTATAATATGAACGGATTCTATCAGAAATGGGAAGAAAATAACACTCCCTCCAAACAACAGTCTTTTGTTGTACTTTATAATGGTTTCTGGAAAAAGAAGGAAGAAAATAATCCCCCCCAAAAACAGCAGTCATTTGTTTTACTCTACAGTGATATTTGTCAGTTTAAATTTATCAACGATAACTTTGGTTTTGCTACGGGTGATCAGGTACTGCAAGCCAGCGGTAAAATATTACAGGAAATCCTGGAAGATGATGAATTCTGCGGAAGGATATCCTCCGACCATTTTGCTCTCCTGCTAAAGTATAATTGCTGGGAACACTTAGACAAACGCATGCAAAACTTTGTTAAAAAGCTGAATTGCTGGCGTAAAGCGAAAACCGATATTCCTTATAAAATTGATTTCGTATTTGGTGTTTGTCTGATTGAAAAAAATGCTACTATTGACCTTCATCAAAAACTTGATTTAGCCAATTATTCAAGACGCTACGCAAAAGATACTCCAGGCAGTTTTATTGTTTTATATGATGAAAAAATGCGTGCTCAGGCACTTTTAGCACAACAGTTGGAAAGCCGCTTAGATCAGGCTCTGCAGGAAAATGAATTTGTAGTCTATTATCAGCCCAAGGTTTCTATGAAAGATGGCTCCATTATAGGAAGCGAAGCTTTAATTCGCTGGAACCATCCTGACAAAGGTTTTCTGATGCCAGGCGTATTTATCCCTATCTTTGAGAAAAACGGTATGGTTAAAAAAGTTGACTTGTGGCTGTTTGAAGAAGTTTGTAAAACAATGCGCACTTGGTCAGAAAAAGGCTATCCGCTTTTCCCTGTTTCCTGCAATTTTTCAAGACTACATTTTCAACAAAGTGATTTCCCTGCACGAATCTGTGAAATCGCTGACCGTTGGAATGTTCCGCACCATCTTTTAGAATTGGAAATAACCGAAAGTGTCCTATTGGAAGAATCAACGACTATTGCAGAGGTTTTTCAGATACTTAAAGAAATGCAATTCAAAATAGCCATTGACGATTTCGGCTCCGGTTATTCATCTTTAGGTCAATTACAGCAACTGACTGCAGATGTTTTAAAACTAGACCGCAGCTTTGTAAGCCACGGAGTTGCAGGTATGCGTGAAAAAATAGTTGTCGGCAACGTAATCCATATGGCCGGAGAGCTTGGTATGCAGGTAATCTGTGAAGGTGTTGAAACACAGGCACAATCCATAACACTACAGGAAATTGGCTGTAAATATTCGCAGGGATTTTATTTTTACCGTCCTATGCAGCTGGAAAACTATGAAAAATTACTTGTTGCAGATAACTAAAAATACTGCAAAATAATCTATTGATAATTAAAATATAAAACACCGCAGAAATCTGCGGTGTTTTATATTTCTAAGCTAAGTACAATAATGCACGTATTTTAACTTCTGTATAGACAAATATAAACAAAACCTTACTAAATATCTTTCATTTCAAAAACAGTTGATAAATGATAAAATAAACATATGACAATTTCACTGATAATCTTAAATAAAATACACTTCATTTAAAAAAGTGCAAAAACCGAGGGGATGCGATAAAATGGCAACGCTGCTACAAGAGATATTGACAAACAACCATGAATTTTTGGCAAATAACAAGTGTACAAAAGAAATATCCAAATATCCGCAGAAAAAGTTTGCCCTGCTCACTTGTATGGACACCAGACTTGTTGAACTGATCAACAAAGCACTGGGCATCCACCGAGGCGATGCAAAAATAATTCAAAATGCCGGAACCTCTTTAATCGGAGAAATGGGAGAAACCGTAAAAAGTCTTTTGCTAACCATCTATGTTTTTGATATCAAAGAAATTTTCATAGTCGGACATTATGATTGCGGTGTCGCTCTGACATCATCAAAAGACATATTACATAATATGAGAAGCAGAGGCGTCTCAGAGCAGCAATTAAAACTGATTGAAAAAGATTTTCAAGTTTGGCTTGATCCTTACACCGACCCCGCCAAAAATGTACTTACAGTCATTAAAAAACTTAAGGCAAATCCTTTTATTCCCAATGATATACCTATCCACGGACTTATCATTGACCCCCATACGGGTAAACTTGATCTTTTGGCAGATGGCTATAAAGAGACTTAAGACAAATCGTGCTCCCTGTTTTTTAGCGTCGTCAAATTTTTAGTTTTTATAATCACTATTCTAATATATCAACGTAATATTTTGGTCATTGCCAATATTCTACAAGACACCTCTTTACTTTATCGTTACAATAGTTTTGTAATGCTTGGAGCTTATAAAACATTGTATAGAAAAGAGGCTTATTATGAATCTGCAAAATGAAAAATGTGTCATCGTCGTTGACGAAGAGCTGCCGTTAGGAATTATTGCAAATACTGCTGTGATCTTGGGGATAACCCTAGGCAAAACCATGCCTGAAGCAGTCGGTCCTGATGTAATCGATCAGACAGAAAAGAGTCATCTCGGCATTATCAAATTCCCTGTTCCTGTCTTGAAAAGCTCTGCAGAAAAACTTAAATATATCAGGGAACAACTCTATCAAGACGATTTTCATGACCTGCTCGTTGTTGATTTTTCTGATTTAGCGCAGAGTTGTAAAACTTATGATGATTTTACTCAAAAAATGACTCAAGTACCGGAAAGCGCTTTAAAATATTTTGGTCTTGCAATCTGCGGCTCAAAAAAGAAGGTTGCTAAACTTACTGGAAGCCTGCCTTTATTACGATAATTTTATATTTTTGCCATTCAACTTTCAATGCCAACCCATTTATTTTCAAAACAAAAAATCCATGCAAACCGTAAAGTCTGCATGGATTCTACATTTTCAATTGGTGGAGACAAGCGGGATCGAACCGCTGACCTCTTGAATGCCATTCAAGCGCTCTCCCAGCTGAGCTATGCCCCCAAGACAATTAAGATTATAATAGAAAACAGCCTTACTTGTCAATATAATTGTAAAATATAACTCAAAAATATTGCAGTAGGTTAAACTCCGTGCTATAATGTATGACGCAAGCAAAGACGCCTGCCTTCCTGGGTCAAATCTGCCTTCAGGAAGGCAGATTTATTTTTTCAGGAGTGTTTGACAATGCGTTCTATCGAAACTACCGCGGCCAAGCTTTCTGTTTTCAAAATGACCTGGCCGATTTTCATTGAAATTTTGCTGCAGATGATGGTCGGCAATGTAGATCAATTCATGCTCAGTCATTATTCTCAAAAATCCGTTGCTGCCATTGGTAACGCCAATCAAATCATCAACATCGTTATTATTGCCCTCAGCGTAATAAGTATGGCCGCAACAATCCTGATTGCCCAATACCGTGGTGCCGGTAATAAGGAAAAAGTCACGGAAGTTTGTACCGTAGCTCTTTTAACAAACTTCATTTTCGGACTTATCATCAGTTCAATTCTGTTTTGTTTCGACAACTTCTTTCTTGATCTGCTGGCCGTACCTGATGACATCCGGTCTGAAGCCGGCTTATTTCTACGCTATATCGGCTTGTTCATAGTTGTCCAGGCAGTATACATCTCTTTTATTTCTTTTTTCCGCGGTTATTCACTGCTAAAAGTAACGATGATGACTTCTATCATCATGAATGTTATCAATATTATCTGTAATGTTTTCCTTATTCATGGCTTCGGGCCCATCCCCCCCTTGGGAGTATTGGGAGTGACTATTTCAACCAACAGCAGTAAAGTACTGGGTCTGCTGCTGATTCTATATTTTTTCCGTCGTTTTATCAATCTGCCCTTGTCTTTTAAATATCTTCGTCCTTTTCCCAAAAAAACTTTGCACAATATCCTCTATCTGGGTCTGCCTTCCGGCGGCGAGTCGCTTTCGTATCAGCTGTCGCAGATGGTGATTATGAAATTTGTCAATCTGATGGGTTTAGTAGTCATAACGACCAAAATATATGCCTATATCATTGCTATGTTCTCATACATTTATTCGCAGGCTCTGGCAATGGCGACGCAAATCATCGTTGGTTTTCTTCTAGGCCGCGGCGATCAGGAAGCAGTCAGCCAAAGAGTCTGGCAAACTGTGCGGTTAGCGGTGCTGATCAGCGGTACCCTGACAACGCTCTTATATTTCAACAGCGACCATATCTATGGTATCTTTACTGATAACCCCGAAGTGCTGGAGTTGGGACGCCACATCTTTCTCATTGAAATTTTTCTGGAAATCGGCCGTGCCGTCAACATGGTTATGGTCATGTCACTGCAGGCTGCCGGTGACATCAAAGGTCCTGTAACAATAGGCTTGCTTTCCATGTGGCTGGTTTCCGTAGCAGGTGCCTACTTTTTTGGTATCGTCCTCGATTTTGGCTTGATAGGTATCTGGATCGCTATGATGATGGATGAATGTTTAAGGGCACTGATATTTATTTATCGCTGGCACAGTGGAGTCTGGCGGCACAAAAATCTTATTTAAAAGCAAAAAGAACGCAGATATTTTATCTGCGTTCTTTTTGCTTTTAAATTAATCTATATAGTTTTAATCTTATCAATTATTTTTAATAATAAAAATATAAATCGGTTAATTATTAAAAATTATTTATTTATTTTCAAATCACCAATTATTTATTTCTTTTAAATAAGTTATACAATGTTGATATTTCGTATCATTCATCTAAGAAATAAGTAAAATTCAGGTAAAACTTTTTGTAAAAATGAATAATTATAATAAATTTTACTTAAAAATGTTGCCGTTGCAACAGAGGAGATTTTCAAAATTTGCTATTCTGTTAACGCATTTTAAAATTTTAAAAGGAGGAATAATATGTCCCAAGCAGTAAAATGTTTAATTTTGTTGGCAGTAGTTGCTCTCTTATTCGTAACTGAACTTATTCCCTTGGCAATTACTGCAACGGCAGGCGCGATTTCCTGCGGCCTGTTAGGTTTTATTCCTGCAAAACAGGTATTCTCGGGTTTATCCGACTCTACCGTAGTCTTGTTTGCAGGTATGTTCGTCGTAGGTGCTTCTATGTTCTACACCGGTCTTGCTCAAAAAATCGGCGGTGTAGTAGTAAAAATGTGTGGTACAGGCGAGAACAGCTTGATGTTTGGCTTAATGATGGTCGGTACTGTTTTATCTTCCTGCCTGTCCAATACTGGTACTGCAGCCTGCCTGCTGCCAGTTGCGCTCGGTATTTGTGCCGCAGCTAAGATCCCCGCTTCCCGTCAACTGATGCCTCTGGCATTTGCCTGCGGTTGGGGCGGTATCATTACTATGGTAGGCACGCCGCCTAATATTATTGCAGTCGGAGCTATGACCTCTGCCGGTCTTGAACCTTTTGGCTTCTTTGAATTTGCCTGGATCGGTATTCCGGTTTCTATTGCTGGTATGCTGTACATGATGTTCGTAGGCAAATACCTGCTTCCGAAAGTAGATCTTTCCGCTGACCAGGAAATTGAACAGGAAATCGAAGCCGCTTCCACTTCTTCTACCAAACAAATCATCTCCGGCGTCATCCTTGCTTTGGTTATCATCACCATGGCTGTTGGTATCCCTGGCGTATCTTTGGAAATCGCTGCTATCACCGGCGCGCTTGTTTGCGTACTGACCGGCTGCCTGACCGAAAAACAAGCTTATGCTTCTATCGACTGGGTAACTATCTTCCTGTTCGCAGGTATGATGCCTGTTTCAGCAGCTATGGATACTACCGGCGCCGGCGCTTTGATAGCTGACTGGACCGTCGGCCTGATGGGCGGAAGTCCGTCTCCTTTAGTAGTGACCGCTATTCTGTTCATTCTGTCCTGCGGTCTGACCCAATTTATGTCCAACACTGCTTCAGCAGCTTTGCTGTGTCCGATCGGTATTGCTATTGCTAAACAGCTTGGCGCTGATCCGAAAGCAGTATTGATGGCGATTGCAGTTGCTGCTTCTTGTGCTTTTGCAACTCCGGTAGGCACTCCTCCGAATACTTTGGTACTTGGCCCCGGCGGCTACAAATTCATGGACTACGTAAAATGTGGTACCGGCCTCGTTATCGTAGCCTTTATCGTATCCCTGGTTGTAATCCCAGTTGTTTGGCCTTTCTTCCCTGCTAATTAACAGTAAAAAAAGACTGCTTCTTTAAGAAGCAGTCTTTTTTATATAATTCAGTCCTGTTTTCTAAAGGCTTCTGTCAAGGGCGGAATGATTTGTTTTTTACGGCTCAAAACGCCTGGCAGGTGATAGCATCCTTCCGCAGCAGCTTCGCCAAAAGCGTGAACAAGCTGTGTCTGAGGACTTCCTGCAGCTAAAAGATCTGTCGCTTCACCCAAAATATCAGTAACCATCAGCAGCGACAGGTCATAACCTTCCTGCTTACGAAATTCATTAAGAGCTTTCTGCAGTTCTCCTAACCGTTCTAAAGCCTGCTGCCGATCCATAATATTGATCTGACTGACCGTAATCCGGTGTTCTCCAAAATCGAATTCCTTAATATCATTACGCACAATATCCTGCACCGGCATCGTACCAATAGCAGAACCATGACGCAGTACTTCCATCGCAAAAGCTTCCGCATCCTTGATGCCGGCCTGCTCTGCCAAACGTTTAGCAGTATCCTGGTCAAAAAGAGTCGCAGTAGGAGAACGGAAATACAAAGTATCAGAAACTATAGCCGCAAATAGAATACCTGCCAAAGCCGGCGGCAGTTCGATGCCTCTGTGCCAGGTAAGGTTGGCAACGATAGTAGCAGTTGAACCTACAGGCTCCTGTCTGATAAAGATCGGCGCGCCTGTCGTCAGCCCGCCCAGCCGATGGTGGTCAATGATTTCCAGCAAATGCGCTTCTTCAATGCCTTCCACCGCCTGACTGCGTTCATTATGGTCGACTAAAATAACCTCCTGACGATCGGGAACCAGCATCATACCACGATCCATCATCCCTACATATTTACCACGCTCCAACACCGGGTAACTGACAAATTTTGCCGCCAGCATCTTTTCTCTGACATCAGAAAGTAAGTCTGTCGTTTTCAGAGTCACAAGGTTTTTCGTCATCACCAGCCTGACCTGAATGCTCTGATTGATCAGCCGGGCCGTAGTATAAGTGTCATAAGGCGTGCTGATGACAACAGCCTTATAACGCAGGGCCGTCTGCAGTACGATTGGCGTTATTTCCGTATCCCGCGTCAGAATCAAACCTGCGGCGCCGGCCTCCAGTACTGCCAGCTGCGCCTCAACTCTGTCACCGATGATAACCAGATCTCCATTTTTAATTGCCGTGCTAAGAGTTTTAGGCTCCGAAGCCCCAATTTTGATCTTACCATTAAAGGTATGTGTCAGATCACCGCAGATCAGCTGACCATCTAAAGTATGGACAATACTTCTGTAATCTGTTTCGCCGTCGTCCAGATCTTGAATTGACAGCTCATTATAATAACGTTTCGCCAGGTCGCCGACAGTAATGATGCCGACGATATTATTTTCCTGATCCAATACCGGTACGGATTTTAAACCTTCGTGCTCTACAAAAAGCCTGCCCACATCACGCAGTGACGCATCTGGCCCCACTGTCGGCGGCTGCGCCAGGCGTATATCACTTAACCGCGGATACAGATCATCTACTAATTTCGGTACCGGTATGCCAAAATGTTCCAGCACAAACTGTGTTTCCGGATTGATCTTGCCTGCACGTGCCGGAACTGCGTTCAAACCCAGCTGCTGCTTTAAATAAGCATAGGCGATGGCAGAACAGACCGAATCCGTGTCTGGATTACGGTGACCGATAACTAAAACCGTTTTTTCCATGCTTCCACCTTCTTATCCCCGTATTTCTTACTTGTCATTGTAGCACAAAATAAAACTGTCAGCAGTAAATTTTAAGCAAAGAAACCTCCCGCAGACTGCAGAAGGTTTCTTTTGTTAATATTTACTGTTATTTTCTTTACTGCGGCGACCACCCAATTCGTTCAGCAGTTCTGCCGGATTGATATTATGATATGCCAGAAGCACTAAACAATGATACCACAAGTCCGACATCTCATACAAAACCTCTTTGCCGTTATTATTCTTGGAAGCAATGATAGTTTCTGCAGCTTCTTCGCCGACCTTTTTCAAAATCTTATCCTGGCCTGACATAAACAGGTAACGGGTATAAGATTTTTCGCCGCCATGAACGCGTTTGTCCTGAATGACGCGGTACAATTCAGCCAAAATACCGTGAATACCATCCGGTTCAGGTACCGGCAGATTTCTGCCCGCACCGCTGTTCCATAATGGATAACTGAAACAGGAATAATTTCCTGTATGGCAGGCTGCACCTTTTTGTTCAACCTTTACCAGCAGACTGTCACCATCACAATCATAATCAATACTGACGACCTTCTGCACATGGCCGCTGCTAGCGCCTTTGTTCCACAGCTCCTGACGGCTACGACTCCAAAACCAGGTATAACCGGTTTCCACAGTCTTCGCCAGTGATTCGCCGTTCATATAGGCCAGCATCAGCACGGCATTGGTTGCTGCATCCTGAACAATGGCCGGAATCAAGCCTTTTTCATCAAATTTTATTTTAGAAAAATCTACTTGCATTATAATCTCACCTCTACACCTTTAGACCGCAGGTATTCTTTGACCTGCCTGATAGTAAACTCTTTATAATGAAAGACTGATGCCGCCAAAACGGCATCGGCTTTACCTTCCGTCAAAACATCATAGAAGTGTTCCAGCTTACCTGCGCCGCCGCTGGCTATCACAGGTACCTTCACCGCTTCGGCAACTGCCCGGGTCAGTGGTATATCATAGCCGTTTTTTGTACCGTCAGCATCCATACTGGTCAGTAAAATCTCGCCGGCGCCCAATTCTGCCGCCGTTCTGACCCAGTCCAGTACATCAATTCCCGTAGGGGTACGTCCGCCATGTACATAAACTTCCCATTTATCTGTACCGCAGCGTTTTGCATCTACAGCTAAAACGATGCACTGGCTGCCAAACAGCTTTGCACCATCAGCAATCAGCTGCGGATTTTTTACTGCCGCCGTATTTACAGAAATTTTATCAGCACCTGCATTCAGAGCATTACGGATATCCTGCACCGTGCTGATCCCACCGCCAACTGTCAGCGGCATAAAAACCTGTCCCGCTGTACGGTTTATGACATCCAGCATAGACTTACGCTGCTCGACAGACGCAGTGATATCAAGAAAAACCAGCTCATCGGCAGCTTCAGTGTCATATAAGGCCGCCAGTTCAACAGGATCACCGGCATCACGCAGTTCCACAAAATTAGTGCCTTTGACTACATGCCCTTCTTTTACATCCAGACAGGGAATAATTCTTTTGGTATGCATCTCAGACCTCCTTTGCGACCTGCAGAGCCTCCCGCAGGTCAATAGCTCCGGTATAAATGGCCTTCCCTATGATGCAGCCCTCGATCCCAGAGGAGGCCCGCTGCTGCAGACGGCGTATATCTTCCAACGATGCCACACCGCCGCTGGCAATGACTTTAACACCGCAGGCTTTTGCCAAAGCGGCAGTGGCTTCTACATTCACCCCACTCAGCTTACCGTCACGGCTGATATCAGTAAAAATAATATGCTCGACCCCGATAGCAGCCATTTTTAGAGCCAACTCTACAGCATCGATACCACCGCTGACACCCCAGCCTTCGATAGCGGCTTTCCCGTCTTTAGCATCGATACCTACAACAACCTGACCAGGAAATTCCCGACAGGCTTCAGCAACCAGCTGCGGTTCCCGCACTGCTGCTGATCCAAGAATCACACGGCTGACCCCCAGTTCCAGCAATTCTGCTACAGCTGCCAGACTTCTGATTCCGCCTCCTACCTGCACTGGCATAGAAGCGTGCTCCAGGATTTTTTGGATTGCAGGCAGATTACGTCCCGCACCGGCCAAAGCACCGTCTAAATCGACGACATGTAAATATTCGGCTCCGACTGCCGACCAGCGGGCAGCCATTTCCGAAGGATCATCAGCAAAAACAGTTTCCTGGTCAAAACGACCTTCCGTCAATCTGACGCAGCGGCCGCCGCGGATATCTATAGCAGGAAAAATTATCATGGCTGCCACTCCTTAAAAGCGCGCAGCAGGCCAAGGCCTGCCCGGCTTGATTTTTCTGGATGGAACTGAAAAGCCTGTACACTGCCGCTGCCGACGGCAGCCGTTACTTCCATACCATAATCACATACGGCAGTAATGAGCTCTTGCTGCTGCGGCTCAACATGAAAGCTGTGCACAAAGTACACATATTCATCTCCTGCTTCCTGCAGCAGCGGCGAACTGCTGCGTAAACTCAGCTTGTTCCAGCCCATATGCGGTATTTTCAAAGCGGTATCCAGTCTGCGCACCTGCCCTTGAAAATAGCCCAGACCTTTCACTCCGGGAGCTTCATCACTGCCTTCAAACAAAACCTGCATTCCCAGACAGATACCTAAAAACGGTCTGCCGCTGTGCAAATATTTCTGCAGTATCGGTACCAGACCGCTGCGCTGCAGATTAGCCATACAATCGCCAAAAGCCCCTACTCCCGGTAAAATCAGTTTATCAGCCTGTGCAATAACTACGGCATCACTGGAAATAATCGGGTCGCCGCCAACAACAGCGATCGCTTTATTAACACTGTGCAGGTTTCCCATCCCATAATCAACAATGACTATCTTCGAACTCATAAAGCCCCCTTGCTGCTCATCACGCCCTGAACACGCGGATCTGCAGCTACTGCCTCTGCTAGCGCGCGGGCAAAAGCTTTAAAAACCGCCTCAATAATATGATGTACATTTTTACCATACAAGACTCGAATATGCACAGTCATGCCGCTGGCCACGGCTACGGCGCGGAAAAATTCCTCAGTCATTTCTGTATCGTAGTTACCCAAAGTTATTTTAGGAATTTCGGCTTCAAAAACCAGGTACGGCCGCCCGGAAAAATCCAGTACTACCTGTGCCAAAGCCTCATCCATTGGAATAAAACAACTGCCATAGCGGTGAATACCGCTTTTATCGCCAACAGCCGCTTTAAGAGCTTCTCCTAAAACGATGCCGCAGTCTTCAACCGTATGGTGACAGTCAACCTGCAGATCTCCCTGTGCTTTCACCTGCAAATCAAGAAAGCCATGCTTGGCCAGCAGTGTCAGCATATGATCAAAAAAACCGACGCCTGTAGCGATATCCGCTTTCCCGCTGCCATCAAGCCCAATACTGACACTGACCGCAGTTTCTAAAGTTTTTCGTTCTTTAACTGCCTGCCGCATCATATTGCCTCCTCTCCGCATAAGCGCTCCAGCTGGCTGATGATTTCAGCATTTTCCAGCGGCAGGCCTACCGTGATCCGCAGGCATCCCTGCAATACAGGATGACTGGTATAATCGCGCACCAAAATTTTCTTCTCCAGCAGTTTGCGGTATAAGTACATTCCTGCCAGCATCTGCTGTGTTTTTTCACCCTGGCTGCCATATTGCTGCTCGCAGGCAGCCGCTAAACGGGCAGTCAGTTCGCCCTGCGGGCAACAGGTCAGAAAATTCGTTGCGGACGGCCAGATTTTCAAGCCCATTTGCTCCAGTTGTTCCCGCATCAGATCACGCTGCTCGATAATAGTTTCCAGTTGTTCTTTATATAAGTCTTTTTGGCGGTAAACCTCTTCCGCTACAGCTAAAGACCAGGCATTAACATGATAAGGCAGCAGTGTTTTTCCCAAAACACGCATGATACCGGCACTGCCGACAGCATAACCTACACGCAGTCCAGCCAGTCCGTAAGCTTTAGAAAAAGTACGTAAGCACATAAAATTACTGTATTTACCTGTCAGAGCCAAAGTCGAACCTGCTACCAGCTTTAATTTATTCAGCGGGCGCAGATCCTGCGGATCGACGCCGCTGCCTTTAGCAAACTCCATATAGGCTTCATCCATTACTACCGGGCAGCTGACATTTGCTAAAATCTTCTCCATTACTTCAAGCGGATTATAATTTCCCGTCGGATTGTTGGGATTGCAGACAATCAACAGCGCCGGCTGCTCTGCCCTGCAAAATTCGATGACCTTATCTGGATCGACATATCCCGTCAGCGTCAGCGGATACGGTGCGGCTATACTGTCGGCCAGCTTGGTATAAACGCCATACATAGAAAAGGACGGATACGGAAAAGCGATTTTACGTCCATTGCCGCCAAAAGCATAACAGGCCATTTGCAAAAGTTCACTGGAACCGTTGCCGATTCTGATATTGTCTGCATCCAGCGCCAGATCTTCAGCAATCAGCCCGCGCAGCGTTTCAGCCTGCATCGGCGGATATCGGTTAAAAGGAAACCCGGCCAGCTTCGCCGCTACAGCCTGCTCAATCGGCCGCGGCAGATTATAATTACTTTCGTTGGCATTGACGATAATATCGGCAGCCACATGTTCTACAGCATATTCTTCCAATTCTTCCAAGCCGGTCCTAGCATTAAATCCAGCCATCTCCTCACCTCTTTTCCATACGCATGCGGATAGCGTTAGCATGCGCCTGAAGCCCTTCCGCTTCAGCCATTTTAATAACGTCACTGCCCACAGCAGTCAAGGCGCCCTGCGTATAAGCAATGATACTTGTTTTCTTCATAAACGTCTCCACATTCAGAACTGAGTAGAAACGGGCAGTGCCGCCGGTAGGCAGAATGTGGTTCGGTCCTGCATAATAATCGCCCAAAGGCTCCGGTGAATAAGCGCCCAAAAAGATCGCACCGGCATTACGCAGATAAGGCAGCAGAGCAAAAGGCTCTTTCGTCATAACCTCCAAATGCTCCGGTGCTGATATATTCGCCATCTCAATTACTGTTTCCATATCAGACGCAATAATGATCTTGCCATGATTTGCTAAAGACAATGCAGCGATCTCCTGCCGCGGCAAAGCAGCAAGCTGCATCTCAAGCTCTGCTGCAACAGCATTGCCCAACAGCTCACTGTCCGTAACTAAAATAGCGCTGGCCAGAGGATCATGTTCCGCCTGGCTCAAAAGGTCAGCTGCCAGATATTTAGGATCAGCGCCATCATCGGCTATAATCAATATTTCGCTGGGACCTGCCAGCATATCAATGTCGCAGTGCCCGTAAACAGCTTTTTTAGCCAGCGTCACAAAAATATTGCCCGGGCCGGTAATTTTTTCAACCTTTGGTACAGTTTCCGTACCAAAAGCTAACGCAGCAATGGCCTGTGCACCGCCCATTTTATAAATTTCCCTGATACCTATTAATTCAGCCGTAACCAGCACATAAGGATTGACTTTGCCATCACGTCCGGGCGGTACTGCCATCACGATCCGTGGTACTCCTGCTACTGTAGCCGGTACAGCATTCATAATCACCGAAGAAGGATAAGCCGCAGTTCCACCGGGGACGTAGATACCCACAGAGTCAACAGGAGTTACCTTCTGTCCCAGCATAGCACCGCATTCACGGTTAGTCAGCCAGGTTTTTGGCAGCTGTTCTTCGTGAAAGCGACGCACATTTGCAATAGCACGTTCGATGGCTTCTACCACTTCGGCATCAGCTGATTGTCGGGCTTCTGCAAATTCAGCCTTGCTGACCCGGATATTTTGGACACTCAAGCCTGCTTTATCGATCAGATTAGTATAATAAAGCAGCTTTCCATCACCGCCGGCCCTTACGTCAGTCACAATTCTTTCGACGACCTGGGCTGCTGTCAGCGGCGCACCAAACATAGCGGTAACACCTGCCTGAACTCCGGGGGACAGCTCACATTCATCAAAAGCTTTTTTCTGCATCAAAGCTGCTATTTCAACAGCACTCATTCCTCTGGCATCTGTTACTTGCATTGCTCTTCCTCCTCATCCAGTACCTTACGCAAATCTCGGACCAGTTTATCCAGACGGTCAAATTTCAATTTAAAGCTCACCCTGTTGGCAATCAGTCTTGCTGTCGCCGTATAGATGGAATCTACCTCCACCAATTTATTCTCTTTCAGGGTACGGCCTGTTTCCACAATATCAACGATCAGCTCCGACAATCCAACCATCGGCCCCAGTTCAATCGAGCCGTTAAGCTTGATGATCTCGGTCTGAATCCCCAGACTGCGAAAATACTCCTGGGCACAGTTCGGATATTTAGTTGCTACCCGCAGATGCGCATAATCAGTCAGCCTGGGCCGCTGCATCTGCTCAGGAACTGCCAGCATCAAACGACAGCGTCCATATTTCAGATCCAGCAGCTCATATACGTCCTTGCGTTCTTCCAGCAGCACATCTTTACCAATGATCCCGATATCGGCAGCACCGTATTCTACATAGGTCGGCAAATCGACAGTTTTAGTAATTATAAAGCGCACCTTGCTATCCTCGTTACTGATAACAAGTTTGCGCGAATCTTCAGTTACGTTATCAGCACTATAGCCTACTTTAGCCAGCAGCTCTACTGATCTTTGAAACAGCTTGCCCTTCGGCAACGCTACGGTAATATAATCCATTACGGCACTTCCTTTATCAATCTTCGATATACAGCAGCGTATCGCAGGCGTTAGCACGCTGCGCGTCCACTGCTTCGCTCTGGTTAAAAGGCTCGGCAGCCAGCTTCACTGTTTTGCCGCTCCTGCGCAGACGCATACACTGCGCGATCGCCTGTGGCAGACAGCCTGCCTGCCAGGCCACCAGAACATCCCAGTTGCTGATATTGTCCAGCTGCCGGCGCCGACTCAGAATCAACATGATCCTGTCTATCCCTATAGCAAATCCTGTTGCCGGGCAGGATCTGCCAAAATTTTCCATCATTTTATCATAACGGCCGCCGCCGATGATCGGGAAACCCATATCCTCAGCGTAGCCTTCAAATAACATTCCAGTATAATAATCAAGGTCGCGCAAAAGCCCCAGATCAAAACGCAGATAACCAGCCGCACCATAGACCTCGGCCAAAGCATAGATTTCGCGCAGATCCTGCACAGCCTTGGAGCTTTTATTGTTCAAATCACAGGCTTCAACCTTATCTAAAAGTTCCAGCCCGCCATGCAGAAACGGCAGCTCTTTAAACAAATATTTTTGTTCCGGTGACATCCTGCTGCCATCTGCCAGCGCTTCCAACCGTACCACATCATGCTCGATCAGGCAGCGTTTCAGCTCCTGCGCCTGCAGTTCAGTGACCTCAGCCGCTTCAATCAAGCCATTTATAAAATCGATCTGGCCAACACTGATCACAAAATCATTTAACCCTGCTGCCTGCAGCGAAGCTACTGCTAAAGCCAGCATCTCGGCATCTGCCGAAGGTCCGGCCGCACCCATCATTTCAACACCGGCCTGATTAAACTCACACTGGCGTCCGGCCTGTGTTTCCTCATAGCGAAATAGATTCGCCAGATAAAAAAGCCGTTTTACCGCCGGTCCCTCATTGAGCCGAGTAGCTACCAAACGCGCCAAAGGAGTCGTCATGTCCGACCGCAGCAATAAAATATTATTACGACGGTCAAAAAATTTAAAACTGCTGTCTGACAGCTGCCCTGCTGCGGCAAAAGTATCCAGATATTCAAAAGTCGGCGTGACCACTTCGTCATAGCCCCAGGCTTTAAAGGTAGAGGCAAGCTTATTTTCAATTATCCTTCTGGCGCCGGCTTCACCCGGAAGTACGTCCCTAGTTCCATACGGCACCTGCAAAGCTTTATTATTCAGCATTGTGCTTGTCTTCCTTTTTTAATAATGGCATTATCGAATTATAGCCGTCAGCGCCATAAACCAAACAGCGTTTAACCCGTGAGATCGTCGCCGTACTGGCGCCTGTTTTTTCTACTATCTCTTCATAAATACAGCCTGCATCAAGCATTCTGGCAACCTCCAAACGCTGCGCCATGGATTTCAGTTCGCTGATCGTGCAAATATCCTCAAAAAAGTTGGAACACTGCTCTTCACTTTTTAAGCTAAGAATCGCTTTAAATAATTGATCGGTCAAATGGTCTCTGGTTTTTGCAGCCATGATTGCCTCCTTAAATTTAACTGGTGCTAGCACCTTTTTCTTTTATACTTTATCACTTTATCTTGTGAAAGGCAAGGTTTTTTACAAAAATTTTAAAATTTTTATTGACAAGTGCCGATTGTAAGTGTATTATTTTGTTTAACAACTTCAAACGGTATTTCATCAAGAGTAGCCGAGGGACTGGCCCTATGAAGCTACGGCAACCATCACGACGTGAACGGTGCCAAATCCAACGGATGTAAATCCGACAGATGAAGCAGTACGAAACGCTTTCGTTACCCTTCACCTGTGTGAAGGGTTTTTTTACGATTTTAGAAAAGAAAGAGGAACGCTGTATGATCGATTTACGCAATGTGGAAAAAACCTATTACAGCAATGCAGGTGATATCCACGCTTTAAAGAAAACAAATCTGCATATCAACGCCGGAGAAATATTCGGTATCATCGGCCTCAGCGGTGCCGGTAAATCAACCCTGATCCGCTGCATCAATATGCTGGAAGTACCTACCGGCGGTCAGGTCTTTGTGGATGGACAGGAACTGACTGCAATGAACAATCAGGAACTGCGCAAAGCACGCCAAAATATCGGGATGATCTTCCAGCACTTTAATCTGCTGGCCTCCCGCACAGTTTATGATAATATCGCTTTTCCGCTGGAAATACAGGGTATTTCGCAGTCTGAAATCAAAAAGCGGGTGCAGCCGCTGCTGGAGCTGGTACAATTACAGGATCGCGGCGATTATTATCCCAGCCAGCTGTCAGGCGGTCAGAAACAACGTGTCGGTATTGCCCGCGCTCTAGCCAGCGATCCTAAAGTACTGCTGTGTGATGAAGCAACCTCGGCATTGGACCCGCAGACAACAAAATCTATTCTCGACCTGCTCAAAGATATCAATAAACGCCTGAATCTGACTATTGTCATGATCACACATCAGATGGAAGTAGTCAAAGAAGTCTGTGACAGAGTAGCTGTTATCGAAAACGGCGAGATCATTGAAGAAGGTTCCATGATCGATGTTTTCACCGATCCGCAGAAGCCCACTACCAAAGATTTCGTCAAAAGCATCAACAATGTCGAACTGCCTGCACTGCTGCAATCTTCTTCAATCAGCGCAGTCTACACCGAAGGCAGCAAACTGATCGTGCGATTATCCTTCATCGGTAACTCAGCCGGCGATCCGATCGTTTCCGGTATGGTCAAAAAATTCGATGTCGATATCAATATCATCTACGGTAATATCGACTCGCTTAAGGATATACCCTTCGGCACCCTGGTCATTGAGATTTCAGGAAGCGCCGCAGGTATCAAAAATGCTCTGCAATATCTGCATGAACAGCAGCTGAAAGTTGAGGTGATCGGTTATGTCTCCTGAAATGTTAGCTCTTTTACTTAAATCCTTTTGGGAAACCTGCTATATGGTGCTGGCTTCCACAATACTCGCCACACTCATCGGCGTACCGCTCGGCGTGATCTTAACCGTCACCCGTAAAAATCATATCCTGCCCAACGCTCCTGTAAACAGCGTTTTAGGCGCTATTGTCAACGCCACCCGCTCAACTCCCTTCATTATATTAATGGTAGCGATCATTCCTCTGACCCGTCTTTTAGTAGGCTCTTCGATAGGTACTACCGCTTCCATCGTACCTTTGACTATTTCAGCCGCACCCTTTATTGCCCGCATCATCGAATCTTCGCTGCTGGAAATCGACCACGGCGTTATCGAAGCGGCTCAGGCCATGGGCGCCAGCCCCATGCAGATTATCCGCAAGGTCCTTTTGCCGGAAGCACTGCATTCCATCGTTTTAGGTATCACCCTCGCTGTTATCGCTTTGATCGGTTATTCCGCCATGGCTGGTACATTAGGCGGCGGCGGCTTAGGCGATCTGGCGATCCGTTACGGCTATCAGCGTTTCCAAATGGACGTTATGCTGATCACTGTCGTCGTACTTATCGTTATGGTCCAATCTATCCAGTCACTCGGCGACTACTTTTCCAAAAAGCTTAATAAAAACAAACTATAAAATCATCTTATAAAGGGGAAATTATCATGAAAAAATTAGCTAAAATACTGACCGCAGCAGCTTTATGCGTAGCTGCCCTGACCACCTTCGGCTGCGGTGACGATAAAAAAGAAGCAGCAAAAGCTCCTGCCGGCGATGCACCTATCAAAATCGCAGTTACTGCAGGTCCTCATGCTGAAATTATGGACAATGTCAAAAAACTTGCTGAAAAACAAGGTCTGAAAATCGAAGTAGTTGAATTCAACGACTATGTAACTCCTAATGTAGCACTGTTCCAAGGCGAGGTTTTTGCCAACAGCATGCAGCACCGCCCTTATTTAGATGCCACTCTGCAAAAAGAGCCTAAATTTGACCTGGTAGAAGTTTTCAAAACCGTTAACTTCCCGATGGCCGCTTACTCAAAAACTTTGAAAAAAGGCGACGCCATTCCTGACGGCGCTACAATCGGTATTCCTAACGATCCATCCAACGGCGGCCGTGCGATTTTAGTTCTTGCCAATGCCGGGCTGATCAAAGTCAAAGATATCAAAAACGTTACTACCACCGTTGCCGATATCACCGAAAATCCACATAACTTCAAATTCCTGGAACTGGATGCAGCTACCATTCCCCGCAGCCTGCCCGACGTTACCTTTGCTGTAATCAATGCCAACTACGCTATTCCAGCAGGCCTGAACCCTACCAAAGATTCCATCATTCTGGAATCTGCTGACAATCCGTTTGTCAACATCTTCGTAACCAAGAAAACCAATGAAAACGATCCCCGGATCGCTAAACTGAAAGAAATTTACCAATCAGCTGATAATGAAAAATTCATTATGGAACACTTCCAGGGCACAATTTTACCGGCCTGGAAATAATTAAAAACTAAGCCCCCGGAATCTTAAAAATTCCGGGGGCTTTTTATCTATATTTTCTCTGGTCTACAGTCAACAGTACTCAGCAGAACTTTTTGCACTGTTCAAAATACTGCGGTATAAAACTGATAAAATTACGTGTTGTCGGCGAGTGATAATGCTTGCGCCCCCATACCACTGCCGCCGTAGTCGTCAGCTCCGGGTCGTCCATACGGACACAGGCCAGCCCTTCATGCCTGGCGATTGCTTCTGCTGATTCTGGGATAACGGCCAGTCCTAACCCGGCTTTCGCCCAGGCAATCAGATAATTACTGTCATCGCTGAGACAGAAAAAATATGCCTGGATGCCATTTTTAGCAGCAGACTGTTCCAACAGTTCCTTATAACGGCGGTGGCATAAAAGCGGCAGCCCCTGCAGCCTGCTTACAGGCAGTTCAAAAGTCCCCTCCAGCTGCGGAAAAAACGCCGCATCATAGACTAATGCCAAGCGTTCAGTTGGCAGCTTATAGCTTGCAAAATAATCCTCGTCCACAGGCAAATGAACGATAGCAGTTTCAATGACCCCCTTTTCCAGCAATTCGATCACCCGTAAACTTTCGCCGATCAACAACCGATAGGTTATTTTGGGATACAACTCTTTAAAAGCGGCAATCATCTGCGGTAATACCATCAGGCTCATCGAAGGGACAACTCCCAGTGATAAAATACCCTCCTGTCCCAGCTCACTGCTGGATAATTCACATACAGTCCTATCCGTTAAATTTAAGATCTCTTCTGCCCGATGCAGCAGCATATGACCGGTTTCTGTCAGATGCAGACGCCGGCCTGATCTGTCGAACAGCACCACGCCTAGTTCCTGCTCAAGCTGTTTGATTTGTCTGCTTAAAGGCGGCTGCGCGATATGCAGCGCTTTGGCAGCCTCTGTAACATTGCCCAACCGCGCTACCATTACGAAATACCGCATTTGCTGCAAATTCATAAGTATTCCTCCATTCATACTTTTTAGGTATTATAATTTCAAAAATAAGTATTTTAAGTATGATTTTATTGTTGTTATAATAATATTAAAGAAAAGAAAAACAGTCAAGTAAAGAGCAGGATGCAAAATTCAGGGAGGGATTTATATGAAAGAGAAAATTTTAATCGCTATCGACAGTTCTGATTCATCCAGTAAAGTTCTTGCTTATGGTATCGATCTGGCCGGCAAGCTTGACGCAGAAGTAAAAGTAGTCCACGTAATCGAACCTTACAGCAAACGATCGACCATTTTGAACCAGTTAAACCCCGCTATGGTCAAACAAACCAATGAATTATATGAACTGGCCGGTCAGGAATTAATGGAAGCAGCAAAAAAACAGACAGCTGCCGCCAAAGTTCCCGTTCATTATGAAACTTTAGTTGGCAACGCCGCGCAGCAAATCCTGACCGCCGCCAAAAAATCCGAAGCTAGCATGATCCTCATCGGCAGCCGCGGCATGAACGCTGTTGCAGAATTTATCCTCGGCAGCGTCAGCTCCAAAGTTGCCATGTATGCGGAAATACCGGTCTTGATCGTTAAATAATGGATTACTTGGGCATCTTTCCCCTATAGGCAGCGACTGAAATTTTCGCTGCAAAGCAAAATACCTGCCGTTGATAAACGGCAGGTATTTTTTATTTTGACTGATTTTTATAAACCTTCTACCCTGATTTTAAAATGCAGCAGGGCCAGCCAGCCCGCAATTGCCAAGGTGCCGCAAACAGCGGTAATGATCCCCAGCCCTTCAATAAAATTGCTCCAGTTCAATGCACCCAGCATCATACCCAAGCTGCCAAAAACAGTATTCACCGCATTGATCAGCGACGAGGCAGAGCCGATATCCGTTTTCTGCTGATCCAATAATATAGCCGTACTGAAAGGCCTGGCAGCGCTTTCCATGATCGTGACCGGTAAAAAGGCTATTAAAAACCACCACGGTGAAATACTCCCTACTGTCAGCAGCGCTGCCGCTGCTACTACAGTAAAAATAAAACAGCCATAGGTAAATTGACGCGGCGATACGATCCCGATCAACTTCATATATAAAAACGGACCGACAACGGCAAAAAATGAGTTAGCAGCAAAAAAATAACTGTAGACCTGCTCACTAAGCCCAAAATACTGTACATAAACATAGGAAGATACTGCCACGTAAGCCATATAAGGTGCTGCCAGCAGTGAAAATACAGTCAGTACACCAGTAAAACCAACATTTTTACCGACAACTGCCAATCTGCCGAAGGTACTCCAAAAGCTGCCCTTATAACGGTCGCTTTCCGACAGCGTTTCTTCAAAAAAGAAGCTGGCGGCCAGATTAACAGCACCGGCGGCGATCAGGACCCCGAAGGTACCGCGCCAGCTGACAAACTGCAGCAGAAATGCGCCGATAACAGGAGCGACCATCGGCGCAATAACGGCCATAGCCTGCACCAGCGCCAAAACACGATTTTTAGTGGTACCATAAAAAGCATCTTTGACAACCGCCATCGACACAGCAACCATGCCGCCTGCACCCAAAGCCTGCACGATTCTGTACGCTATCAGACTGTAAATACTGCCGGCAAAAGCGCACAGACCACTTGCCAGCGTATACAGAACTATTCCCAGCAGTAAAATCTTCCGGCGTCCGTATTTATCACTTACCGGCCCAAACAGCAGAATCCCCACTGCGAAAAAGAAGAAAAAACTGACCAGCGTCAAATTGACCATCAAAGGTGTCGCAGCAAATTCTGTACCTATCGTCGGCAGTGCCGGCAGATATAAATCTATCGACAACGGTACAAACATATTCATCACAGCGATCAGTACGATCAAACCCTTTGCGCCTAAATATTTCTGCTGGATTTTTGAAGCGTTTTCCGTAAGCATTATTTTTCCTCCTTTAATCTAATAAAAAAACCGGATAAGAGAATATCTCTTATCCGGCAGTACTGCCCTCCGAGGTGTTTCCGTAAAAACAAGGTTATTTTAGCATCTGTTTAAATATTTGTCAACATTTTCACTGCAGAGCATTTTGAAATATCGACCGGCCTGTCAGCTCATATCAAAAATATTAAATTGTTCATATTTACCCCATAAATGCAGCGCCATATCTATTCGCCCGTCTGCAAGGAAGGTTACGCCCTCCGCTTCCAGCAAAGCACGTTGTTTTTCCTGCCCGCCGAAAGCATAATCAGGTGCCAGTACCCCGGTACGGTTCACGACCCTGTGACAGGGCAAATTACGTCCAGAAGGAGCGCAGCTCATGATATGCCCTACCTCACGCCCAGCCAGCGGATCACCGACCAGCGCTGCTATCTGTCCATAGGTAGCCACTTTACCGCAAGGTATCCGGGCGACTGCCTCATACACCTTCTCAGCAAATGCCGCATCTACTATCCTTTCGCCGTTATACGTAACCATAATTTTCCTCCGATTTTATTAGTATATTACAATGCCGTACCTTTTTGGGGGATAAAAAATCCAGACATATCTACGCCTTCCAGCTCCAGCAGTTTTATTTTTATTTCAATACCGCCGGCATACCCAGTAAGACTGCCGTTTACACCAATGACCCGGTGGCAGGGAATAATAATAGAAATGGGATTATGTCCAACAGCACCGCCGACAGCCTGGCTTGACATCCGTTCCTTCTGCAGCTTCACTGCCATTTTTTTAGCAATACTACCGTAAGTTGTTACCTCTCCATAGGGGATCGTACATAAAATTTCCCAAACGCCCTGGCGAAACGCATTACCTTGTGGTGCCAGCGGCAGCTCTGCCGCATCAGGCTTCTGCCCGGAGAAATATCTGTCCAGCCACTTTTTTACAATATCGAAAAGCGGTACAGAGTCCTTTTCAATCAAAGCTTCTTTCAGCGTCCCCTGATAATACTTTTGCCCTTCCAGCCATAAGCCGACCAGATTTTTACCGCAAGCGTCACACGCAAGCGTGATCTTGCCCAGCGGCGACAGGTATACTGTTGAATAATACATGGACTTCTCCTCCTTACTCCGGCTTCCTAATTACTTAATTTTGCTTTAATTATAACACAGTATTTATTTAATGCTCACTGTTTTCTGATATGCTTGGAGAAAAGTCCTTACAGCTGCCGTTACTGAGCACCTGCTGCCGGTTTAGATTTTTCGCAAATGTCTGTTTGACCGGCAACCATCCTTATTCTATAATAAGAGGCATAGGGGAGGGTTATTATGAAAAAAATATTTATCCTGGCACTGCTGCTCTTAACGCTCTGTTGCCATGCCAGCGCGGCATCCAGTATCCAGATCGACAATGTTACCAGTAAAGAAGTAAATAATTACATCGTCAACTTCATCACAGCCAGCGGCCAAAATTATATCCTTGATTCAGCCACTGAATACGGACTTGTCTTCACGGCGACCCATGTCCGTGAAAATTTTTTAGGTATCCAGGTGGCAACGCAGCAAAGCAAACTTAACTTTACTACTATCCAGAACGGCAACAACGTCGTACTTTCAATCAGCGAAGTCGCAACGCTTTACTACAACAGCGGCGGTGTTGATGTCCAACCTGTCAACGATCCTGTTACAGAACGCTCGCTTTTAAATATGGTCAAACAATATTTTAACGGACGTTATATGTTCGGCTATACGCTGAGTAATAAAAAGGTTGACAATGGTTATGAAATACAGGCTGTAGAGCCCGGTTTTCCTGCTGAACTGGCCGGTATTAGAAAAGGCGACATTATGGTCAGCATCAACGGCCAACTGACCAAAAAAATTCCAAAAAAGAAAATTTGGACAACAGATTTTTTTAATCCCTTTTTAGGCAATCCGGTAAAATTCGTTGTTAAACGCAACGGGGTAGAGAAATCCTATACCATCACACCTAAATTTATTCCTTCTAAATATATGCTGGATAAAAAAACTGCTGAATAAAACTAAAAAACCGGACAATATGTCCGGTTTTTTAGTTTCTCTATTCTTTTATTTGAAACAAATAAAAACGGCGCCTCAAAAAATTGAAGCACCGTCTAAATGCTGGAGCTACTGACAGGATTTGAACCTGCGACCATCTCATTACGAATGAGATGCTCTACCAGCTGAGCTACAGTAGCGATTCAGAGCATAATAAGCTCTGCCATATAGTATAACGCAACCCGGCAAGTACTGTCAATATACCCTGTTTTCAACAGCTCATTTTCTCAGCAGGATTTTAATTACCGCCCGTCGATAAACAAACCTCCGTTCCATAAAAATGGAACGGAGGCTGGGGATATTCTCAAGCAAGCTGGAGGGTTGCAACACCTTGCCGAAAATCAAAGCAACTATTTAAAAGGTCCACCTGGCACCAACATTCCACTGCCAGTCTTTCTTGAAATCACTGCCAGTGCTGCGTTCGATATCAAAATAGAAATGATTGTTTTCACTTGCCTGATAGGCAATACCTATACCATATTCAAACCAGGTATCATTGAAATCATCTTCTACTTTAAGTCTATTGCCATATTTGTCACTAAAACGGATTTCATAATCACCGCTGAATTCATGCAGCAAATTGGCTTTGACATAGAAATTAGTTTTTTTGTTGATATCACGCCCTAAATTGAACCCGACGCGTCCTAAAATACTGCTGATACCGCTTTGCTCGACTTGAGCGTCACCTGTGCTGTAATTACTTCCGCCCAGATAACCAATAGTCATCTGTGCCTGCGGTTCAATATACCAGCCATTTTTACTCAGACTGTTTTTTCTGCCGTATTCAGCGCTCAAAGAAATACCTGTATTATCAAAATCGCCTGTTATCCTTTTAGCATTGCTGTCGAAAACTTCAAAATCATTGTCCATATGGTTTATTTTAGCCACTACGTCAAGATAATGTCCTTTATTGCCAAGCTGTGTTACATAGAAATTGATAGCCTTATTCTTATTATCACCATCGCCGCTTCTGTAACTGCTGCTGCCGTCAGTATAGCTGAAGGACACACCACCGTAACGCGTATACTTATCTGTCTGTTTCATTTTCTGGTCATATCCCAGCTCGTACATGGTATATTTATTTTCAAATTTAAATTTACCCTCGCGCCCTATCTTGCTGCCTTGGACTCTGACCCAGGCTCCCTGCGCTGTGTCGCCATTATGGCGCAGATCACCCATCCGCTCCAGCAGCGTTCCGCTGTCGCGCCAGGTATGATACGCTAACGCTCCTGCCGCTACAGCAGTTTCTACGGTTGTAGTTGGCTTATCACCAGGGTTCAACGTGTTAATGCTTTTCAAATACCAATGTGTGTAAAGATCATTGCTGTTATTAAGCGTATCAAGTTCATAACGCTGCCAGTATAAAGTACCTTCGCCGTCTTCGGCAGTAAATACTCCGTTACCTCCGTTGACACTTGCCAAAACAGTACCATGCGCATCAGCACCAAGCGTAGGATCACCTTCGCGCGCATTGATTTCTTTTAATGATAAAACATGGTTACCGGTAAAAGTGTCAGTTACAATCAGTTTATCGCTTTGATGCGCTACGCTGCCGTCGATATCCAGAATGATCTTGCCTCCGTTACCACTTAAATGATCGACAGTCAATGTGCTGAAGCCTTGATTATCGGAAGTCATATCAATAACAGAATTCTGATTTATCATATGCGTTACCGTCGAATCACCGGTCACATTCCAGACACTGTCAGTAAGTCCCAAAGAAATATTACCATCACCGGCATCAGTTTTCCCAGTAAATATAGAATCTTGTTCCATCAGCAAATCAATAATGCCATCGGTTCCCGTTTTCATATCGCCTTCGATGAAATATTTACCGCCGCTGGCAACAGTAGTACCGCCGTTCAGATTAGACGTAATCGCCCCAGACTTGGCATATAAGGCATACCCATCATCGGAATTTACCAAAATAGCGGTATCTCCCTGCAATTCCACGCTGGCTCCGGCACCACTGTGATTAGTATAAATACCATAAGCGCTGTCACCCTCAACTGAAATCTGTACTTTATCGGCTAAAGTAACAGTACCCTGATCTGCAGCGTATACACCAGTCACATTATCACCATCAACAGTGATCTGCGCCTTTGCGCCCACAGCGGTTTTACCCATCGTCGCATAGATACCCATAGCATCATTACCACTTACTGCCAGTAAAAGGTCCTCTCCGGTATTGATCTTACTGCCTTCAAAACCGCTTTGCGCCGTAGCCATCAATCCGATAGCTCCATCACCATTAACTTCTATCTGTGTGGAATCACCTAAAGTAATCTCGGCGTTTGTGTGCTGTGCTACCACGCCACGCGAATTTTTACCGTCTGCACTTATCACAGCGTTATCAGCAACATCTATAACAGCACCCCACCATGCATAAACGCCCGCTGCATTCTCGCCCTGTGCTTCTATAAGCGCACTTTCACCAATTTTGATCTCAGCATCTGCATAATTGCCTCTCACAGCATTAGCTCCCTTACCGACTGCGGAAATTAACGCATCTGCACCCATTTCTACATAACCAGCAGTAGCAGAAAGCGCCTTGGCACCTTCACCTTCAGCTTCAACGATACTGTTGCCGCCAATATATATCTCGCCGCCGTTTTCATCACCCAGTACTGCTGTTGTATTATTGCCAACAGCTTTGATGATAGCCCGCTCCAGGATGATCTTCCCTGTGCTGACTGCCTGCAGGCCCATGCTGTCTTCTCCGAAAATATTAATCTGTGCCAGACCATCAACATTGACCGTCGCACCGGAACTTGCTTCAATCCCCCATGAACCGTTATTGCTGGGAACTGTTTCCGTGCCTATAGTTACATTTACATTTTCAGTAAAGTCAATTATGGTATTTTCACCACCAGCACTGACTCCCATCACCGCATCACCCTTGGCTATAATCTGAGCGTCAGCGCCAAATTCAACTTTTGCGCCTTTGCCGTCCCAGGCTTCCGCCCGAACTGCATTACTGGAATCGCCCTCAACAATGATTTGAGCATTTTTACCAAACGCTGCCGACATCCCATCATAACCACTGGCCCCTACTAAAACCCCATCAGAGTCGGAACCATTTATATGTATTTTGGCATTATCTCCTACAACCAGTCTCGCATCTTCACCAGCTACCCGTAGTCCATTGGCATAAGAAGTATTGACAATAGACAAATCAAGATTATCGCCGAAAGAAATCTCGCCGCCGTCCCCAATGATCTCAGCTCCGCCGTCAAAACCATCCACACGGATAACGGCGCCATTGCCTATAACTATTTTGCCACCGGCATCAGTAACAGACAGCGCACTGCCGATAACTTCATCAGTTCCGGTATAGTTATAATTTATCTTAACATCGTCACCGATCTCAATAACACCATTTTCACTCATGACCTGGATAAGATTTGACTGATAATCAGTATCGGCATTACCTGTAATTGTCGCATTGTCACCAATTTCTATTTTGCCGGAATTGCCATCAGCCCAAAGCAACAAGGCCTGGGCATTCATGCCTTCCGCCGTGATCTGCGCATTATTGCCTACTTTAATCAGCGCATCATCTGCACTGACGCATAACGCTTTTGCATCTTCACCGGATACACTGATAACTGCATCATCGCCGAAATTTATCACAGCGTCTGCTGCATATACCCGGGCGCCATAACTGTCGTTACCTGTTATGACCACGCTGGCATTACTGCCAAACTCAATACTGCTCCCCTCTCCTCCAGCATATACACCTTCGCTGTATTCACCAGAAGCCTCAATATAAGTATTATTTCCGAAAACACCTTTCGATCCGGCACCGCCAAAAGAAACGCCCGTACTGTCTTCACCGGAAACGATTACTACTGTATCATCGCCGAATTCTGCCGTGCTGTTTTCTGCTTCAACATGAATTCCATCAGCATTATAACCATGTGCTTCTATTTGTGCACCATCGCCAAAAGTTATTTTACTGACGTTACCATCATATTGGTTTTGAAGATAAACTCCATAAGCAAAATCGCCTGTTACTTTAATTTTTGCTTGATCCTTAAAGCTTACTTCACCGGACCGTTCGATAAAAACACCAATACTGGCATGACCATCCGAATTGATGACAGCACCGTTATCAAAAGTAATACTGGAACCAGAGGCGGCACCTAAATGCACTGTATAAGCATTATCACCGCTTGTAGTCAGAATAGCATCCGCGCCAAAAATCGCTTGTGAATCGTTCCCTCCAACACGTACGGCATTACTGACAGCAGTTATTTTTGCGTCAGCGCCAAATTCAATACTGGAATTTTCAGACCATACAGACGCACCATAATTATAGTCTCCTTGAAGAACTATTTCCGCCGACTCTCCGAATTTGATGTGCGAATTATCTGCACTGGTTTCAACACCGACAGCAGCATTGCCTGTCATTTCGATTCCAGCACCATCACCAAATTCGATTTTAGAATTTTCTCCGTTTGTCTGGACCCCATAAGCTGAATCTCCATCTACAGTTATTTTTGCATCATTACCCAACGTAACGTTTGCATTCTGAGCTGCTGCAACAGCTGTAGAACCGTTTCCTGTCATTTCGATTTCATAATTATCGCCGACAGTTACCGTCGTGCCGGCTCCGGCATTGATCGGAGCATCTGCCGCATTAGCTGAAAACGGCATACTTAAAACTGCTAAAGTCACCACCATCTGCAAATATTTTTGTCTGCTCATTTTTATCCCCCTTGATTTGACATAATTATATTTATATTCATTGGAATACAAATCATCTGAATAATTGCTGCCTGATGTTTATAAAAAACTTCATTTATCTATCCTGCAGTGTAGCATTGCGACTGCAGCTATGAAGAGCTAATCTCTCCAGTTTTCTTTCATTCCTGATAGTTGCAATTTTATAATTTAAGATAATTTATTAACCTTAATATTTAATAGTATTCTTATAGTTTATTTTTAACATAATACCATATTTGTCCCCCCCCGCAAGACATTTTTGTTGTAAGTGAATACGCTTGTCTGAAAGTCTTGCAACTGATACCAATCTGACTTTTTTACAAAAAAATAAACGCACCGTTCTCCTAACGGTGCGTTCATAAGAAAAACAAGCCGCTTTAAACTAAAGCGGCTGTTTTTGGGGATATTCTCAAGCAAGCTGGAGGGTTGCAACACCTTGCCGAAAATCAAAGAAATTATTTAGAAACTCCATCTGGCGCCGACATTCCACTGCCAGTCTTTTTTATAATCACTGCCGGCACTGCGCTCGACATCAACATAGAAGTAATTGTTTTTACCAGTCTGCACTGCTGCGCCTAAGCCATATTCAAACCAGGTATCATCAAAATCACGATCCAGTCTTGATTTTGTACCGCTGGCATCCACCATTGAGGCATTATAGCCGCCGCCAAATTCATGCATCAGATTAGCTTTCAAGTATATATTAGTTTTTTCATTGATATCTTTACCAATATTGAAACCAATACGTCCCACAAAACTGTCGATTCCATCCTGATCTACCCTGATGCCATTGCTTGTGGTATAGTCAGTTCCGCGCAGCCTGCCAAAAGTGAGCTGGGCCTGCGGTTCGATATACCAATTATTTTTCAGATTGTTTTTGCGCCCATATTCCGCGCTTATCGATAAGCCATTTTGGTCATAGTCGCCGGTGATCTTATTGCCGGAGGTATCAAAAACCTTAAAATCATTATCGAGCTGACTGTATTTCAACACTAAATCAAGGTAATGGCCCTTAGCACCGATCTGCGTACCGTAAATATTTAAAGCTTTAACTTTATTCTCGCCGCTGCCGCTGCTGTAACTGCTGTCGCCATCCAAATAGCTGAAGGAAATACCAGCATAACGCGTATACGCCGGCGTTGACTTCAATTTTTGGTCATAGCCAAGCTCATACTGTGTGTATTTATTCTCAAATTCAAACTGGTCACTGCGGCTCAGCTTACCGCCTTTGACCCTTACCCAGACGCCCTCTTCCTCTCTACCATGCTGGCGCAGATCTCCCAGCCGCTGCAGCAGCTGATCATGGTCGCGCCAGGTATGATAAGCCAGAGCTCCCGAAGCAGCGATAGCCTCCACACTGGTTGTCGGCAGGTTAAGATTTGTAATGCCTTTCAAATACCAGTCCGTCGTATAACCGGAAGCAGCACTGTCTTTTTGTCCCAGCTCATAACGCTGCCAGTACAAAGTGCCTTCCAGATCATCAGCCGTAAAAGTACCGCTGCCGTTGACACTGGCTAAAACAGTATTTTCTGCCGCCTGGCCTATTCCCGGATCACTGTCGAGTCCATTTATCTCCTTCAGTGACAGTGTCTGGCTTCCGCTGAAATCACCTGTGACATAAATTTTATCACTGGCATCAACCTGGGAACCATCAATATCCATAATGATCGTCCCACCGTTACCTGTCAGCGTTTCCACAGACAGCGTACTGAAAGCCTTATTATCGCCGGTCATATCGATCACAGACTGTTCATTCTGCAAACTGTTGAGCTGTGAATTGCCAGTCAAAGTCCACAGCGAATTTTTAGCCATAGTTAAGGTGCTCTGTGAATCATTGCCGCTGTCGAGCACAGCCTTTCCCTCAAACCGCGAACCTTCTGCCAGATCTAATGTAAGAATGCCGCCGTCCGCAGCCCTGATATCGCCGACAATATTATAAACACCACTGCCGGTAATAGTACTGACGGCAGCTGTATCACTATCTTTACCTTCCGCACTGAAAGCATAAGCATCTTTTGTTGAATCCACAGTAACAGCAGCGTCCTGTAAAATTACCGTGCCGCCGGCAAGCGCCGTTACGCCATGAGACTCACTGCCAACTGTCGTTATGACCGCGTCTTTTTTTAATTCGATCAGAGTGCCGTCATAACGGGCGTCTACACCATGTGACTGATCCCCCAGAGTTTTGATTTCTGCCCCTTCATCAATAGTGATTTTACCGCCGGCAGCAGTAAAATCATATACTTTAGTAATATTGCCGCCGCGGACAGCCGAAGCCTTATCGCCCTGAGTACTGATCTCGGCATCTTTGCCAACATAAAGCGTGGAATCGGCATGGATACCATAGACAGCAAAGGACTCGTCCCCTTCCGTCCAGATAGTTGCCTTATCGCCTACACTTATCTGTCCGGAGCTCCCCTGTTTAGTACCAACACCGTTAAAACCAGTATATGATAAATAGCCCGCCTGAACGGCATTTGCGCCATAACCTTTCCCTTTGGCATAAATCGTACTGTCGTCGCCGATTGTAATATTACTTTGGCCTTGGCTCGCATTGCCATCCATCGATAATACCGCAATGCTGTTGACATCATAGCCTCTGATATTATCGTGCCCTATCGTAACACCGTTGCCGATTTCAATCTTACCGCCGCTGGAGGAAGCAAGCGCTGCCCCTGTAGCACCATAACTGTTGCCGGTAACTGTACTGCCATCGCCTATTTGGAGCAGAGAATCTTTACCCGTAACGTACACAGCAGAATTAGCTGATGAATTTAAAATACTGCCGGCACCTAAAATAACTGTCGCCTTTTGACCATAGCTGCTTGAGTCTACACGTACCGCAGAAGATTTAGCCTCAACGATCGTTTTACCAAGCTCAATACTACAATCTCCGCTGCCTGCAACGCCCCCTGTAGCATAAGTCTGGATTTGGATACCATAGCCGTCGCTGGTAACGGTGACATTATCGCCAACAATCGTACCGCCATCTTTATACCCGACAAAAATACCTGTTGTATTAGAACCGGTATTTATTACAGAATCAGCTGTCATCGTGTAGGTACTGCCGTCTGTAATCCTTACGGGACTTACATCTGCGGCCTGCGCTAAAAGCGGCATATTTATTATCGCCAGTGTGACCGCCATTCTTAAAGCTTTCTTGTTATCCATTTTTATCTCCCCTTTGATTTTTTATATAAACTTATAGTGATAAGTTTATGTTTTGGCCAGTTTATCGCTTCCTTTCACTTATCCGCTATATTATTTATCTATTTGTTAATATTTTTCCTTAATATTTTATTAATATATTGTATTGCTATTTTTATTCTTATTCTTTAATTTACATTATACTATCACATTTGTCCCCCCCCGCAAGACATTTTTGTTGTAATTGCATACGCTTGTCTGAAAGTCTTGCAACTGGTACCAATCTGACTTTAACCAAGCTCAAAAATAAAGCGCCGTTTTTCAACGGCGCATAAAAAAAGTTACCCGTTTTGCTTAAAAAAACAAAACGGGTAACCGGGGAGTTATTCAAACGGAATATTTTATACTCCGCCTAAATATCCATATTCAGTTATAAGTTTCTTTAACAACAAATTTTAATTTGCGTCTGCCAGCAACCTTTTAATCGTCATTTTCTTTAAACTTTTTTCCAGTTCTTCCTGCAGCTTGCAGTAAAACCCGCGGACCGGACAATTTTCAGTAGCATAACGGCTGCAGAATTTATCCTCTTCCAGACAACGGTTAACCCTCATTGTCGGTTCCATGATATTGAGGATATCCAATAAAGTGATATCATCTATTTTCTGTGCCAGCGAAAAGCCGCCCTGCGCTCCTACCAGTCTTTCAATGATTCCAGCCTCTACCAGCTTATGAGTTATTTTCAGTACATAATTTTTCGGAATCCCCATCGCGGCTCCGATTTCTTTTGATGTAGTGATCTCTTTTTTGATTGCCAAATACAAAACTATTCTTATGGCATAGTCAGTAGTAACGTTCAGCTGCATACTTTCCCTCCGCAAATGACCCTTTAAATTATCAATAACAATTATTTTTAGCGGTTTCCTATTTTTCAATACTCTTGTTGCTTTATTATACTTTATCAAATGTTACTTGGCAATAGCTTTAATTAAAAATCCTTAAAACAAAAAAAAGACCCGGAATAAATTCCGGGTCTGGCATTTAAATTTTTTTGATCGCCTCTACGACTTTAGAATAATTTGCTTCAGCCTGAGCGAACAGCCCGTCCAAATCTTCATACTGATCATTACGGCAGTCCTGACACATTCTGGAAAAAATCTCATATAGTTTAATAAGACCAAGATTTCCACTGACGCCTTTCAGCGTATGCGCTACAGGCAGTACCTCATTATAATGTTTATCAGCGATGAGTGTACGCAGTTTATTCATATTTTCGTCGTCAACAAATTTTCTCAGAAACTTTATCATCAGCATTTCATTATTCATAAAACGTCTTAAAGTTTCTTCGACATTAACGCCGGCACCTTCTAATTCTGTTTGAACAAATTTATCCATAACTTCCGTCCACCTTTTCACTACATCTTTTACTGATATTTATATTATAACATAAAGGTTTTGGAAATGCAGGTTTAAAAAGCTTTGCTCAGATTTTATTTTTCGGTTTGCGGCCTCTGGTTTTTTTCACTCCATCCAGACTGTTTTTCTTAACAACCTTGGCCAGTTCAGTAATCAGATGCAGCTCATGGGCGTCGCAACCCTGCAATAATTCTGCCAGCTCATTTTGGAAAATCTTCTCGCTGCGGTGAATATTATCACAGAGGAGCTCGTCTACGGAAACATCCAGAACATTAGCCAGATGAATAATCGTAGGCAGGCCTAATTTAGTATTTCCTGTTTCAATATTACTGATATGCGGTGTAGACAGACCGGTCACTTCTGCGATATAGCCTTGGGTAACGCCTTTACGCGCACGGGCAGCTTTGATTCTGACCCCAATAGCTTTGTAATCAATGTTCATTTCTTCACAACTCCTTTTAATTTAATCTGCCTTTACGAAATTGCAGATACAGCAGGCAATAGTTTTTTTAATATCTAAGAATACATTAGCAGAATTTATTATAACTTAAACCTCAGGCTAAAGCAATACTTTCTTGCATAAAAATATTTGTAATCGTTTTTAAATATAGGCATAAGTTATAAAAATACAAATTAAATTGATATTTAAACTATTGTCTTTAAGCTGGAAGAAGTGGTACCGTTAAGCTGCCTTCAGGCATCAGAATAATATTATAGTCATTGCCAATTACTTTTTCGGCTTCAGCCAGAGCTTCTTCCACAGTAGGCACTGCTTCGAACAGCATATCATGCGCCAGCTCTTTGTCCAGTGACGAAACTAAAATAAACTTTGCTTTTTTGGTAAGACGTGTTACCGCGAAAGCTTTATTGGCACCGATCTCAAAATGTTTTTCCAAGTCGGCTTTGATAGCGTCTGCCGTTCCCAAACGTTTGCAGGTTTCTTCCAGCACCTTCGAACCGCTGCCTTCTTCACATTCGCCGATAATGATCACTACCCCGCCTTCACGCACAGCACACCAGGCATTATCCATTGTTTTCTGCAGCTGATATACATTGATATCCTTGGGATAACCGCCGCAGCTGGCGATAACCAGATCTGCCGCCTGCGGGATCTCGACACCGTAGACCTGATCGACGAATTTGCAGGCTTCCTGATGTGCTTTTACATAATCACCGGCAAAAATCTTCAAAAATTCATGCTGAGCATTCAGGATAGCATTAAAAAGAAATACGGAATGGTTTTTGGCAAACATGGCCACACCTTCCATTTGGTCTTCATAAACAGGATTGCCGACAGTTTTACCCAGACCTGCATTAGGATCCAGCATAAAGCTGTGGTTGACACGTACGGTTTCCATAGCTGCAACACCCGGCAGAATGGCTTTCCGTCCGCCGCCGTAACCACTGAAATAATGATGTACGATCGTTCCAGTCATAATAACGTGATCTACATGACAGATATGCTTATTGAGCCAGACCGGCGTACCGCGGGATGTATCACCGAAATACTCAAAATCCTCACTGACCTTGGCATCACTGTTATACATTTTTAAACGCCCTGCCACCTCTGCACCGACGGCTTCGACCATTTCTTCATGAGTCATATTACGATGCGTGCCTAAGGCAAAAACGATATGCATATCCTCGTCCTTGATACCCAGCTTATTCATTTCGTTGACCAGAATGGGCATAAAGACAAAACTGTTGGCCACACGTGTCGGATCATTGCAGATAAAGGCAATCTTCTGTCCCGGTTTGACCAGTTCGTTGATTGGCGCACTGCCGATAGGATGATAGACGGCATCTAAAATCGCCGCTTTGACATCCTCCAGCAATGGCATTTTGGCCACTGTGACCTCTTTGATAACACGGTCGGACTCCAGAGAAAACTCTTTACTGCCATGACCATATTTATAGGAATAATGACTTATGCTCATACAATCAACTCCTTTATTTTTGTTAACTCTATTGTACCATAGACTATGACAAATAAAAAAGGACGGAAAGCTCCGTCCATGTATTTTTTTAATTTATTTTTTAGGCAGTGACAATAAAACCACAGTTAAAATAATGCAGGTCATCCCGACCAGATCCTCCAGCGTCAGAGGCGTTTTCAGCCACAGCACTACGGCAATGATCGAAGCTAAAGGTTCGGCACAGGAAATAAGACTGGCTTTAGTAGCGCCTACTACTTTTAATCCCACTAAAAAAACACTATAGCTCAGTACCGTAGCCCCCAGGATCAGATAGACCATAGCAGCGACTGCCGCACCATCCCAATGGCCGCTGGGCTCAAAAGGATTGATGAAGATACAGAGAAATCCGCCTGATAAAAATTGTCCCCAGCCGATGATCAAAGTCGTCGAATATTTTTGCAGCAGCCGAAACGGCATAACTGTATAAAACGCCAGGGAAATAGCAGAAATTATCCCAATGGTCAGCGCCGCCGGCGACAATACCACCGAATCCAGGCTGCCGTGAGTAGCGATCAGAAAAACTCCGGCTAGAGCAAAAAAAATACCGACGAACTCACGCCCTTCCGGCAGGCAGCGGTTTTTCCAGGACATCCACAGCATGACAAAGATCGGCGCCGTATATTGCAGCACTGTAGCAGTAGCCGCATTGCACAGTGAGATCGTGTAATAAAAACCAAACTGTGCCCCTAACAATCCCAGAAAAGAAAATGCCAGCAGATCTTTACGATCTTCTTTATCCTGCAGCACTGCCCAGATATTCTCGCCGCGGCACAGCAGATAGCCTAAAAAGACCACTCCGGCAATGATCTGTCTTACCGCGATGAGCCAGGGAGCGCCTACATCATAAAATTGAAATAAAAACTGGCCGGCAACGCCGCCCAGTCCCCAGGCTGCTGCTGCCAGCAGAATGAATATCACGCCCAGGCGAAATGAAAGCTGCATAAACTGCACTCCTTTAAATATCAATAGATTTCATTGTACGCCAGCGGCGGGATTTAGTCAATAAAAAACCGTACCGGCTTTAAATACTGGTACGGTTCGTTATTTTTTATTAAATGATCGCCATAAAATAACACAGAGAACAGAATAATATTGTTAATGTTATCATGATCGGATCGGCGATCGAAGTACGGTAATTTTCCGGATTATATTTGGGACTGTTGCGCAAAGGCTTGGCATCCAAAAATTCCATTGGGTTATGACTCAGCTCCATGGATTTTTCATATAATACCTCCCAGGTATTGCCAAGCGCCCGGCTTACTGCACAGCACAGATAAGACAGCCCGGTCACGATGCCCGCAAAAGGCTTCCGGTAAAACCAGTCCGTATCCAGTGATAAAGCTGTATGCGGCGCCATTTTTGGCAGATACATCATAAACGGCAGCATCGCCATTCCCAGCATTTCTATAGACTGAGTAATATGGTCGACCGTAAAGGGGTGGTATGGTTCCATCGTAAAGGGCAGATACCTGTACAAAAGCTCTGGATAAACGCCGTATAACACGCACAGAGTCGCGCCGATACCCATGGCTACATACATATTCTTCGGAACTTCACGTTTGATGACCACGCCGTTGTCAGGCGCCAGGAAGATGAAGTAGATCATCTTGAGGGCGATGGATAAAAACGTACCGACACCAGCCAGCTGCAGCAGCAGCTCAACAGAACCGTAATGGGCAGCAGCGGCGGCGCTGATCGTGATGGATTTACTGATGAAGCCGTTGAACAGCGGCACACCGGAAATCGAAAGGGCAGCGATCACAAAGCACCAGAACGTAAACGGCATCTTTTTAGCAAGACCGCCCAACTGGTTGATTTTGCGGATACCAGTCGCATAAATGATCGCGCCGGCACACATAAAGAGCAGTGATTTATAAAGGATATGGCTGAAAGCATGCGCTGTTGCGCCGTTCAGCGCCATAGCCGTTCCCAATCCTACGCCGGCGACCATAAAGCCGACCTGGCTGACGATGTGGTAAGAAAGCAGACGCCGCATATCATTTTCCATGATCGCATAGCAGGCTCCGTATAAAGCCATCAGCACACCGAACCAGATCAGGAAGTCAGTGCCTGCAAAAATGCGGATCAGACAATAAACAGCGACTTTAGTAGTGAACGAACTCAGAAAAACGCTGCCGGTGACCGTACCTTCGGGGTAAGCGTCAACCAGCCAGGCGTGCAGCGGCACTACGGCCGCATTGATGGAAATGCCGAGACAGATCAGCCAGAAGGCAGTATCCCATGGTCCCTGTGCCAGCGGCATAACTAAATAATCTCCGGCGCTGACCTTTAAGAAAATACCGGCTAGCAGCAGATTGCCGCCGAACATATGCACTAATAAATACCGATAACCAGCCTGCCGCGAATCAGGAGTTTTTTTACACCAGATAAGAAACAGCGAAGTAGCCGCCATCAGCTCCGAAAAGAAGATCAGAGTCAGCCAGTCCTGGGCTAAAGTTACGCCCAGCGCGCTGCCGGCATAAGTCATCGAACAGAAGGCTTCCATCCTGTTACTGTTATGGCAGGCATAGATACCGCCGATAGCCGCCATCATACAGAAAATCAGGGCGAAGATCCAGCTGAGCGCGTCTACATGGAGATAATGCAGCGTGATCCCGTTGATAAAGGGCAGCGTCGCATTCGTGCCCGGCGCCAGCGTCAGCACCGCGCCTAATCCCAAAAGCGGACCTGCTGCAAGCACCGGCCGGCGCAGACTTTTAGGAACAAACAATGCTATCAATCCGACAGCGATCAGGATAAAACCGGGGTGCAGATTACTCATCGTCATCGTCACCTCCGTCATCATAATAATCTTCCGGACGCTGCAGCAGCGGCGTCATAACTATTTTAGCTACAAAAATCAACAGCCAGCAGCCTGCAAAACCAAACAGCAGATTAAAACCCGGGGTAGTGTTCCACCATTCGTGATAATGAGGATGAGCGAAGAAAAACTCCAGGACAGCGGCAAGCACCGCTACTATAAGAACCAGCTTATACAAAGCAGTTTTCGTCAGCTTCATCACCAGCCACCTCCAGTCCAGCCCTGGCAGATACTATCTGCTGCCTGCGAAGCCATTGCGTAGAAATTCGGGGATATTTCCGGCATCACGCCTAAAACAAGCGCCAGAATCGTTGTGAAACAGATTGGCAGCAGCATTCTGTAGCTGACCTCACCATAAGTACGGAATTGTTCCTGCGGATCCCTTTTAAAATACGCCATTTGACAGACCGGCATCAAATAAGTAAGTGCCAGCATCGCGCTTGCGATCAGTACTGCAACATATAAGGGCTTGCCGGACTGCAAAGCGCCCAGCGCCAGGTTCCACTTACTGATAAAGCCGACCAGAAACGGCATCCCGGCAATACCCAGCGAGGCGATCGTAAAGCAGCACATCGTGATCGGCATCTTTTTGCCGATACCGTACATCTCACTGATATTACTGCGATGCGTCCTGACAATAATAACACCGGCACACATAAAGAGCGTGATCTTCATGACCGCATGGGCCACCAGATGCAGATACGCGCCTTTGATACTGAGCGGCGACAGCAGCGCCGCGCCTAAAACGATATAAGAAAGCTGCCCGATCGTCGAAAAGGCCAGCCGCCGTTTCAGATTATCCTGCTGAATAGCGATCAGCGAGGAAATGATGATACTGCCGGCCGCAAACCAGGCCAGGATATCAGCAGTCCCGATATCCGCCAAAAGCTTAGGACCGAAAACGAAGCCGATGATACGCAAGACAGCGAAAACACCGGTCTTAACAACTGCCACCGCATGCAGCAGAGCGCTGACAGGCGTCGGGGCGATCATCGCTGCCGGCAGCCAGCCATGCAGCGGCATGACAGCTGCTTTTACCGATCCGGCCAGGATCATGATCAGGAAGATGAGCTGCAGCTGCCAGGTAGGCGCCATATCCGTTGTCAAAAAGCCGCCTGCCTTGAAATCCATCGTACCGGAAATGCAGTAAACTGCCACCAGTCCGGCCAAAAACAGCTGCCCGGAAATCAAAGTGTAGATCAGATATTTACGGCTGGCCAGCAGAGCTTCTTCGTTGCGCTTATGCAAGACCAGCGGATAACTGGCGATCGTCAGCAGCTCGTAAAAGAAGAAGAAGGTCAGCAGATTAGAAGCCATCGCAATGCCCATAACCGAACTCATACAAATAGCAAAAGCGGCAAAATAGCCTGTTTGCTCATGCTCATTGTTACAGCGCATATAACCAATGGAATAGAAGTTGATCGGTATCCATAAAAGCGCAGCCAGACAGGCAAAGAGAATACCGGCGCTGTCGGCACGCAGGGTAAAGCCGATCGTATCAGTGATCTGGAACAGGGTCCATTCATAGGTCACACCCGCCAGAACGCCCGGTACCATAGATATGATCAAACCGAATTTAATAAATGAAGCAATAACGCTCCAGCTTTCGCGGACATTAGGATATCTGCGGCTGAAAGAGATCAGCACCGCCGCGAGGAAGGAAACGCCTACTGCCAGGAAGGGTCTGCAATCCATGATCGTCATCTCAGAAACACCTCCGGCAGTCCAGATTTGAGAATATCGTCAACAATATCCACGCTATAGAAGCCCAGGACTAAAATCCCGATACCGGCACACAAAATCGGGATCGCCATCTCAGGCGGCAGGCCCAGCTTGCCTTCATGCCTGTTGATTTCTGTCAGCGACGCCTCGTGCTGAACAAACATCTGCTCAAGAATACGGAAGAAATAAACGGCGTTCAGCAAGCTGCTGATAACAAGAACAACGATATAGAAATACTGCCCGCCCTGATAAGCTCCCAGCATCAGATACCATTTACTGAAAAAGCCTGCCGTCGGCGGGATACCGACCATCGACAAAGCCGCCAGAATAACGGTGATCGTGCTTAAAGTCATTTTTTTATTCAGCCCGCCTAAACGGTACAGATTGATTTCGCCGAAACGGTACTGGATACCGCCGATAACAAGAAACAGCGCGCTTTTCATAAAAGCGTGGTTGATGATATGCAGTACGGCGCCGATAAAACCATACATATTGCCGATCGCCAGACCGATAGCAATGTAACCGATCTGCGCCACACTGGAATAAGCCAGCATCCGGCGGAAGTCGTACTGGGCCAGCGCCATGATCGAACCGATCAGCACGCCCCCGATGCCAAGAATGCCTAAAACTGTTAAGGCCGTGCTGATGATCGGATTATTGACACCGAAAATATAAAAGAAGAAACGAATGATTGCGTAGGCTGGAACCTTGCTCATCACGCCGGCAATAAAGGCCGCCGAACCGGGATGGGCAAAGTTGTAAGCGTCCGGCTGCCAGCCGTGCAGCGGGAACAGTGCCATTTTGATACCGAAACCGATAAACAGACATGCAACCGCTAAAGCGAACGGCGGCGAGCTGAGATAAGGCATGATCCTTTCGCCCAGATCCGCCATATTCAAAGTACCGGTCATCGCATACAGATAAGCAACAGAAATCAGATACAGGGAAGCGCCGATCGTACCGATCAGCATATAACGAAAAGCTGCCAGCATGGATTTTTTACCGCCCATGGCGATAAGCCCGTAACCGGACAGGGACATGACCTCTAAATAAACGTACAGATTGAACATATCACCGGTGATGACCATACCGCACAGGCCCACCGTCAAAAGTCCGTACAAAGTATAATAACCGCCGATATGCAGCCAGTCTTCCTTGCGCATAAAGGGCTTGCTGTACACAGCAACCATCAGCGAAATGAAGGTTATCAAAACCGCCATCACCGCGCTCAGCGGATCGATCACAAACTCAATGCCCAAAGGCGGTTCCCAGTTGCCCATCCAGTAGTGGATCGCTTCGCCGCTGGTCAGAGTTTGATGCAGTACCTGCAGCGAGCAGGCCAGCGAACCGGCGATCGAGCCGATGACCAGCCAGGAACCGAGATTCTTATTGAACTTGCTGAATAAGAGGCAGAGCAGAGCCGCCGTCAGAGGCAGCAGCACGATCAGTACAGGACAATGCTGGATCATTTGCTGGCCCTCCTTATAACCTCTACTTCTTCAACGGAGCCGTAAACTTCTTTGATCCGCATCAGCAAAGCAATGGCCACACCCGTTGTACCCAGACTGACGACGATCGCCGTCAGCATCAGACAGTGGGGCAGCGGATTGATATAGGAAGCGGCATCCGGTACATTTGGGTCAAAAATAGGAATCATACCGCCTTCTTTCTGTGCCAAACACAGATAAAAGAAAATTACAGCAACCTGCATGACATTCATTGCCATCAGCTTTTTCATATAATTTTTACTCAGAACCATACCATATACACCCAGAAAGAATAAGATCATGACCAGTGTATAGATCCCCTTGGTCTGCAAAAACTCATTTAGCGCTCCCATTTTCGTCCCCCCTTTCCACAACAGCATCCAGAATATTGATGATCGTCATCATAACGCAGATCGTTACCCCGATCTCAATAAACAAAATCCCCAAAGCATGTAATTCGTTGGTATGTTCTGCTTTAAACGGCAGATAACTGTAATCCAGGAAATTGCCGCCGTTAAGCATTGCCAGCCAGCCGGTAGCCGCATAGATGAAGGTCCCGACGCCGGCCAGGACCAGCGAATTTTTTACCGAGATATTGAACGAAGCGTGATCGCCCATGATCAGCCTGGATAAAACCACGCCGATCGACAGCAATGCTCCCGCCTGGAAGCCGCCGCCGGGTCCGGCCTCGCCGAAAATTAAAACATACACCCCGTAAACCAGAGAAAACGGCACTATAAGCCTGAACGCCGTATCAAGGACTATGCCGCCGAAAGGTTTTTTCATGCGTCTTCATCCTCCTTTTCCGGTCTGCGGCCCATCGTGCTGCTGCTCAGCAGCATTACTACTGTCAGGCCGGCCAGAAACATCACCGTAGTTTCCCACATCGTATCAAAGCCTCTATAGTCGGCCAGAAGCCCGGTAACGATATTGGGCGACCCGGTATCCTGCACGCTGCGCTCGATGTAAACAGGCGTAACATGCTGGTTCGGCGCTGAATTGACATCACCGATAAACGGCAGATATGTCACAAAGGAACAGAACATCCCCGTAATTACTGCCAGTAAAACCGTTACTAAACCGCGCATTATTTACACCACCTGTCTATTTTCTTCAGCGAGGCTACGAAATAGATCGTTGAGATCGTGCCGATAACGGCCTCTGTAAAGGCTACGTCAGGCGCGCCCATCATCAGATACAGCAGTACGGCACAGAAACTGAAAGCGCTGTAAATAACTGCCGCACACAAAATATCTTTACAGAAAATGACGCTGATCGTCGTTACAATAAGAAACACCAATAATATCGCTTCAATGAGGTAGATCTGCATGATTCTTCTCCTCCTTTGCATCCTCTTCCAGGGTCCAGACATGATGCCCCGATTTATAAGCTGCTTTACTGAGGATGTGGGTACCGATCGGATTGCCCAGAAAAATCAACAGGAAAATCATGATCATTTTCAATGAAGTGAGCGTGAGCCCCTCATAAATGACCAGACCCATGAACGACAGCATGACCCCCAGCGTCTCGCTGTTGCCGGAAGCATGCAGCCGGCAGTAAAAATCGGGCAGGCGCAGCATACCAATAGCAGAAGCCAGCAGAAAAAATGCTCCGCCGGCTAAAAAAAGTCCGGCAATAAATTCACGCAAAGTGATATCCGCTATCATACGTCCTTACCTCCCAGATATTTCGCTATGATCACTGAACCGACAAAACCGATCAGTGCGTAAGACATTGCAATATCCACATACATTTCCGGACGTCCGTCCAGATAACCGAACAGAATGATCAACAGGATCGTATCGGCACCGGTAACGCCCAGGCCATTCATACGGTCATATACTGTCGGGCCCTGATAAATACGCTGCAGCATCATACCAATGACACAAACGACTGCAACCATGATTGCAACAATAATTATATGCATGCGTTACTCTCCCTTCAGTACCGTAAAATCAAATTCTTCTCCGAAAAGCTCTGCTACTTTCCGCGGCATAGCTCCGGCCAACAGTCCTTCCGCCGCGCCTTCCGTCAAAGCATGTACTTCATAGATCCCCTCAGATGTGACATTCATCGTTACTGTTCCTGGCGTCAGCGTAATGGAATTTGCCAGCAGCACCTTCGCCATCGGGTTATCCGACCTGAACACGAAACGGATCACCTTCGGGTCGATCCTGAGCTCCGGCCGTACCGTCGCTTTGACAACATCGATATTCGCCAGCACCAGCTCTTTCAAAAGCCACATACTGTAGCATAAAAATGCAATCGGCGAAACACCAAGTGCAAAATATTTTTTGGTGCCGTCGGCATTGGGCAAAAGCAGCAGCGGATAACAGATCCAGGCAACCACCGCGCTGGTGATAAGTCCGTACACGACAAATTTAACTGCAAAATCTCCTGACAGCGCCAGCCAGAAAACAAACATCAGTATCCCCAGGGAAAATAAATGCGTCAGCGGAGACCCCACTATCGTCCGATCTTTTAAAATACTCTCTTTCTCCACAGCAACCACCCTTCTTTTCACAGCAAACTTATTTCAAGCAATACAAATACCGCTTCCACGTCTTTGTGAAACCGGTAGGCAAAGTCTCTATACAATTCTGCATAGATAGCGACAGTTTCAAGACGGGTCGAAATGTCCCGATGTCGTTTTTTGCTTCGTCCTCAGCCCTTCGTACGGCTGATTAGGTTGCAAAGCATCGGAAACAGAACCTCCTGAGACACTGGTCTGCTAATTAGTTTTACAGCATCCCTGGCAAAAGCAAAATCTTGCCCTTATTCTATGTTTTTATTTTTATTTTATATTAGACAAAAATCGCAGAATTCCTGCTATTTTTCAGCAAATTTGCTCAAATAGCAGGAATTTTTTCTAATTGCGACGAATCGCTTATAATTTTATTTCTTTAAAAAGGCATTTCCCCTGCGGCAGCACTCTGCCGGCGATCCGCGCGCCGCGTTCCACATCGGCGGTAAAGCAGACCTCCAAAGTACCTGCTCCTTCAGAGCGCAGAAGCCCCTCTGCAGCCAGAACCGTCTTCGTATCCTGCGCGGTAGCGTCCGCCGGGTCGATCACAGTCACCTCACTGCCAAACTCGCTTTCGATCTCTTTTTGAATAAAAGGATAATGCGTACAGGACAAAATCAGCGTATCGATGCCGGCCGCCTTCAGCGGCGCCGCATATTCGGCAACAGCAGCCCTGACCTCGGCGCTGTCAAACTGCTCGCCTTCGATAAGCGGCACAAACTTCGGGCAGGCCTGAGGATAGACATCCGCACCGTCATCAGCTGCCAGGATCGCGGCCTTATGCGCACCGCTGTTGATCGTAAATTCAGTGGCAAACACACCGATCTTTTTCCTGCTGCTGGCGGCAAGTACCAGCTGCGCGCCTTTCGACATCCCCACGATCTCAAAAGCATGGCTGCCTTTAAGTGTGTCCACACCCAGAACAGTCAGCGTGTTGCAGGCAATAACTACCAGCTTCACCCCGCGGCCGTCAAGATAATCAATGATCTCACCTACAAACCGGCGTACTTCGGCTTCACTGCGGGGCCCGTACGGCGTACGCGCCGTATCGCCCACATAAATAAAATCCTCCTGCGGCAGCGCCGCCTGCAGACATTTTAAGACCGACAAACCGCCGACGCCTGAATCCAAAACTCCGATAGGTGCATTTTTCTGCATAATTATCCCTCCAACCCCATTGTTTCCACGCATAAAATTTCACTGAGCTTTATTTATATTATATGCTTTTTTTCATAAAATAGCACACTATATCTGCAAATAATTCTGTGTTACAATAAGAGGGCAACAAGCTAATCAAATCACACTGAAAAGGATGTGCTGCATTTGACCGTCTCTCCTGTCAATTACCATAGCTGGCGCCGCTTTTGGGCGCGGATGTTCGATTATTTCCTGATCGGCTTTTTATTTTTGCTTCTGAGCCGTAATTCTATCTTCGCGCTCAACAATATCTTTCTTTACTCGGCGCTGCAGCTGATCGTCGTCATCAGCGCTGAAGCCTTTATGCTGGCCCGCACAGGCACTACCGCCGGCAAAAGCTTTCTGGGACTGCGTGTAGTTTCACCGTCTGCGCCGCTGGATTTCAATTTAGCCTGGAAACGTACCTTCTGGGCCTATGTCAAAGGGCTGTGGCTGGGCATCCCGATCATGATGTTCGTCCCCGCCTGGTTTGCGCGGCAGGTGCTGCGTGACAGCGGCTCGACGATCTGGGATCAGGCCTGCGGCACCCATATCGAAGCAGAACCGGTCGGACGGCTGCGCTACATACTGTTCGCCATCGTCTTTTTTATGCTCTTTGCCGCGATCGGCAATTATGAAGTATTTCTGCAGCAAATAGCACAGGGACAATAACCTTTTGGTTATTGTCCCTGTTTTTCATCTGCATTTGCAATTAATTACTTCGCTGTCAGGCCGCCGTCCACGGGAATGATACTGCCCGTCATAAAACTGTTGAACGGCGACAGCACCGAGCAGATCACATGCGCGATCTCCAGCGGCTCCCCGACCCGTTCCAGCGGATAGGCCTGCTCCACATCCTCCAGCGTATAACTGCCGTCCGCCTGCTGCAGCTGTTTGCCCAGCATCGGCGTCGCCACATCGCCCGGGCAGATACAGTTGACCCGTACCCGCGGCGCCAGATCCAAGGCCAGCGCTTTCGTAAACGCTACGACAGCGCCCTTGGATGCGCAGTACAGCGGACAGCCATAATTGCCATTGATCCCCGCGTCGGAAGCAATGTTCACGATGCTCGCCCCCTCTGCCGCCAGCAGAGGCAGCAAGGTCTGCGTCAAAAAAATCGTTCCTTTGACATTAGTGTCCATGATCGAAAAAAAATCATATTCGGTCACCTTCTCCAAACGACGTTCCTGATAGATCCCCGCCGCATTGACGATCAGATCAATATTTTCACGCTGCTCGCGCACGTTCTGCGCCGCACTGCGGCAGGCTTCCAGATCTTTAACGTCGCCCTGCACATAATGCACTTTGCCATAAGCGCTCAGCGTGACCGCCGCTTCTGTACCCTTTTCGGCATCACGTCCCAGCAGCCACACCTCGGCGCCGTCTTTCAGCAGCAGCTCGGCCACAGCCTTGCCGATGCCCGACGTACCGCCGCTGATAAAGGCGACCTTGCCTTCACAACCATAGTTCATTAATCTGTACTTCCTTTCTTCAGAGCCGGCGGCAGCTGCAGCACTACGCTGGTCGCCTCGCCGGGTATACTTGTCATTGTCAGTTCGATACCGTGACGTTCGCTGATCTGCTTCGAGATCGCCAGCCCCAGACCGCTGCCGCTCTTATTCGTTTCACCCCGCGTTTTATAAAAACGGTCGAACACATGGGGCAGCTCTTCCTGCTTCACGCCGCAGCCGTGGTCAGTTACCGTCAGCCTGCTGCCGAGCAGAGTAACTTCGATTTTACTCTGTTCCGGTGAAAATTTGATGCTGTTGTCCAAAAAGATCAGCAGCATCTGCCGCAGCCGTCCATAATCGCCTTCAATGATATAGACAGGCGTGTCCAAGGACAGTTGGATAGTAATATTTTTCTGCTGTCCCAGCCGCTGGCTGCTGCGCACTACGTCCTGTACCACATCGCATAAATTCACAGGTTCCTTTTCGATCGGGAAATCCGTATTCTGCAGCCGTGACAGATCCAGCAGATCGTTGATCAGCCGCTGCAGGAACAAAGTTTCCGCCAGCATCTGCCGGTGGTAATCCTCGACCTCCTGCGGCTCGGTGACTATCCTGTCACACAGCGCTTCCAGCGAACCGCGGATGACCGTCACCGGCGTCCGCAGCTCATGGGAAATATTCGCGATAAAATCACGGCGCAGCTGCTCCAGCTTTTTACTGGCCTGATCTGCTTCCAGCAGTCTTTCGCCCAGTCCGTCCAGCGTTTGGGCCAGCTGCCCGATCTCATCCTTCTGGTCGATATTGCAGCGCTCCGTATAATCATGCTCCGACATCTTTTCAGCGACCAGCCGCATCTTATTGAGTGGTTTGGTAAACTTCCACGAAAAAAGCATACTCAGGACAAACACCAGGACCATCGCCACAACGCACGATAAAATCAGGATCCTGATCCCCTCCCAGGCAGCTTCGCGCATGCCCTGTACCGGCGAATGCAGCAGCACCACAGCTCTGACTTTGCCGCCGGCATCGCTGACAGGCACGCCTACCGTGACCACCAGCTCGCCCAATACGGGATTAATCTCCTCCATGACAAAGTTCTGTCCGGTAAAGCCCTGTTCCACCGCTCTTTTGATTTCCGGCGACAGAGCGTTATAGTCAAAATCACTGGCAGGTTCGGCTATATCCTCCTGCTGACGCATCAGCATCCGCTTATGTCCGTGCATCATACCGTGCTGTTCGGGCAGCGCGCCGACGTCCTCACGGTGCATTTTGACATTTTTATTCTCATCTACCACCCACACGTTTTCCATCGTGATATTGTCGATATAACGGATGAAACGGCTGCTGCCGATACCGCCGTAACGGTTCTGCAGCCGCGACATATTATCCTGCAGTACCTCGGCGATCTTCGTTGCCCGCACCTGCATCTCTTTCTTTTTCAGATCCAGCGTATGCTTGCCGAAAAAATGCATAAAGGTGCCGCCCACGACCAAAGCAAAAATCAGCAGTACCGCTGCAAAATACAGCGTCAGCTTCCAGGCGATTTTATTGCGCATGCTCTTTCTCCTCGAAACGGTAGCCTACGCCCCAAATGGTCTTGATCTCCCACTCCTCGTGTTCAAACTTATCCACCTTGGCCCGCAGGCGCTTGATATGTGAATCCACAGTCCGGCTGTCGCCGAAATAATCATAACCCCAGATACTGTCCAGCAAGTTCTCACGCGAAAACACCTTACTGCTGTTTTTAGCCAAAGTCCACAGCAGCTCTACTTCCTTTTTCGTCAGCGTTACGTCCGCGCCGCCGATCGTGACCAGATATTTGTCCAGATCGATCACAAGATTGCCGACGCTGTACAGATTCTGCTGCTCGGCTTCGCGCGGCTGGACCCGGCGCAGGATAGCGCGGACACGTGCCATGACCTCGCCTGCTGAAAAAGGTTTCAGGATATAATCATCAGCGCCGATATCCAGCCCCATGATCCGTTCAAAATCTTCACCGCGGGCCGTGACCATAATGATCGGCACCATCGACCGGCGGCGCAGCTCACGGCAGACCTCGAACCCGTCCAGCTTCGGCATCATCACGTCCAGCAGTACCACGTCGATATTTTTTTCATGCTGCTCAAACAGCTCCAGCGCCTGCTGTCCATCCAGAGCCACCAATGGCTCGAAACCCTCTTTGCGGGCATAATTTGCTAAAATAGAAGTTATCTGCTGATTATCGTCAGCAATCAAAATTTTATTCATCGCTGCACCTCGTAAATGTATTATTACCATTATATACTTATTTTGGCGTACGGGGATAAATTATTCTCCGCACAGCTCAGCTCCCTGTAAGTATATTATAAGGTCCGCACTTGTCTGCAATCAATATAACACAAAGATGTGTCAAAAAAATGTTTATCCGCAAAATTTATCTGCGGGCATAGCAAAACCCCCGCCGCCTTATGGCAGCGAGGGTTGCAGTTTATCCGTTCAGTTTCAGGCAATGTAGGATTTGAGCATCCACAGCAGTTTTTGATATTCCCCTAAATAATCATTGAACTGGTCCGCAGTCACACCATCGCCGGCAGCATCTGCCAGCTCCACGATCTCTTTGGTATCCCTGATCCAGTATTCCACATCGGCGATCAGCCCCTGCACAGTTTCTTCCGAAGAAATCGGCTTATCTGCCAGTTCCTTAATCGTCGCCAGCGCCAAAGCCTCTTTCATATTGGCGACCGGCGCCTGACCAACTGCCAGCAGCCGTTCAGCTACCGCGTCGATGATCTCGGCAGTCCGGTCATACAGCTCCTCCAGCTTTGCATGCAGAGTGAAGAAGCTGCGCCCCTTCACATACCAGTGCAGATTATGGAGCTTGATATAAGCGACTTCCTGATTGGCAAGATAAAGATTCATTTTTTCATATAATTTTTTAGACATGATAGATTCCTCCTCAAGATTTATAAATTCTGTTATTTTCAGTATCGGCCGGATAATCAGCCGTTTTGGACCTGCTCGTAATTAGCCGCTACCGCTTTCCAGTCGATAACATTGTAGAAAGCCTGCACATAATCGACGCGCAGATTTTTATATTTCAGGTAGTAAGCGTGTTCCCAGACATCGATGCCCAGGATCGGCACGAAGCTGCTGCCTTCGATGATCGGGTTGTCCTGGTTCGGGCTGGCAGACAGCAGCAGTTTGCCGCCGGCAGCCGCAGACAGCCAGGCCCAGCCTGAACCGAACTGCCCTAACGCCAGCGCGCTGAGCTGTTCCTTAAAAGCGGCAAAGCCGCCGAATTCTCTGGTCAGTGCCTGCGCCAGCGCGCCTTCCGGTTCACCGCCGCCGTCAGGACTGATAGTCGAAAAATACAGGTTGTGGTTATAATAACCACCGCCGTTGTTTCTGATAGCTTTACGCAGACCGCTGTCAGCGATACTGTCCAGGTTTGCCAGCAGCTCGGTGATGTCCCGTCCTGCCACGCCGGCTTTTTCGGCTGCGTCATTCAGGTTTTTAGTATACGCCGCATGATGCTTGGAATAATGTGTTTCCATCGTCAATGCGTCGATATGCGGTTCTAATGCCTCATAAGCATAAGGCAGCTGATATTGTTTATACATATAGATCCTCCTTTGGCCAAAAGCTTTGGCTCATCGCAGTTTATTTTCGTTTTAGTTAGCTCTGGCTAACCTTTGATTTGATTATACACTACTCTCTTTATAAAAACAAGTCTAAATTGATTTTAATTATCAATTACTTTATTTACATAATTCAAAAATATTTTCCATTGACCCGTAAAGCCTGCTGCCAGGCGCAGCTGCTTCTGGAAAAATGCATGGAAAAATCTGTAAGCATTCTTTGAAAAGAGCTAAATTGCTTTCTTCCTGCCAAACATGCTAAAATAAAAATGTCAGAAAAAAGTCTGTAAATCGTCATAATTTTGACATAAGTTTACTCTACAATAAGCTTACAAGGTCAAACGAACCTCAAATCACAATCTTAAAGGAGATGTTGTTATGATAAAAACTTCCTGGAAAAAATCTTTTGTTATCGCCGGTGTCCTCACCGCCCTGTGTGCTTCCGCTGCTTTTGCGGCCGAGCAGGCCGATACCAAACCCAGCATGCGCGAGCGTGTCGGCACGATCCTGCACCACGACGAAGGCGACAATTATCCCGACCGTCCCTACCATATGGAACGCGGCCGTCACTGGGGCGGCCCCATGCACCCCGGTCCGCAGCTGACTGACGAGCAGGTCAAGGAACGTGAAGCCAGACGCGCCGAATGGGAAAAACTGACCCCGGAAGAACGTCAGAAGGCACACGAAGAAAAATATTCCAAATGGCGTGAAGAACGCATGAAAAATATGACGCCCGAAGAAAAAGAACGCTTTGAACAACGTGAAAAACAGCGTGAAGAATGGCGTAAAATGACTCCTGAAGAACGCCAGAAAGCCCGTGAAGAAGCACGCGCCAAATGGGACAGCATGAGTGATGCCGAAAAAGACGCTGCCCGCGAGCATTTCCGCAGTTATTACCATGCAGGCGGCGGCCATTACTATGAAGGCCACCGCAAATACCGCCACCATAAAGGTGAATACCGCGGCGAGCACAGAGGCGGCTATTATGGCGACGGCCGCACCGAATGCCCTAATTCCAACTGCCCCTGGTAAATATCAAAAACTTACGTAAAAATCCTTTCCTCACATCAAAAAGCCTGCGTTTCATTAGAAACGCAGGCTTTTTATCTATATTCCGCTTTATTCCTTTTCCTCATAGATCGTATAGCCGTTCTTGCCTTTGTCCTTTGTCTGATACAAAGCCTTATCTGCTTTTTCATACAGCTTGGCAAAGCTTCTGCCATGCTGCGGCGCTAAAGCTATCCCTACGCTGACAGACATTTTCCAGCAGCTGCCGCTGTCCTCACAGATAGTGTCAAGCTTCTGGCACAGGCGGGCCGCTTTGCGGCGGGCGCCTTCCTCATCCGATATCGTCCCGAAAACCACGAACTCGTCACCGCCGATACGGCCGATGATATCGTCCTCACGGCAGAATTTTTTCAGCCGTTCCACGAACTCCCGGATACAATAATCGCCGAAAATATGGCCGTGCAGATCATTGGCCTGCTTAAAATTATCAATATCGATGATAAAAAAGCTGTAGCTGCCCTGCAGCTTGCCGCACAAAACCCCGTCGATGATCCTTTCCGTCGCCTTTTTCGTATAAACGCCGGTCATCTCATCTGTGGAAGCCTTTCTTTGTGTTTCCAGCTCCTTGCGTTTCTCCTCGTCGATATTTTTACGATAAGTAAACATATGCACTGACTTATCAGCTTCCGAATAAAAAATATAAGCGTCGATCCGCATCCAGAAATAATCACTGCCGTTTTCTGTGATCATAAATTCATACTGCAGATAATTATTGCCGGCCTTAAAGTGCCGCATCACATTTTCGATACTGAACGTCGCCACATAGCCGGCCCGGTATTCTTCCAGCAGCTGCCTGTCGGCCACAGCCTGCAGAAATTCCTCATAGGGCAGGTCTTTAGCGCCCATAGCCTCAAAATACAGCTCAGTCTTTTTGCTGGCTGCCCTGTTTTTAGTGATGTTCAATTCATAAATATTATCATAGATCTGCTCGGTCGCTTCCTTGAACAGCTCCTGCCGTTCTTCCAGCAGCTTCGTCATCCGCACGTTGAACTTTCTGATCACCGAAGTGATAGTCAGAATGATCAGCAGGATCACCACCGAAATCAAAACTACCGTTTCCAGCATCTTTTCATTCAGCTCGGCCAGTAAGGCGCCGGTATCCTGCTTTACCAGCAGATACCACGACAGATCGGGGATATAGCGGACGACCAGATAGCTTTTTTCGTTATTCTGCACATCGCCCGGCATCCAGATATCCCAGTTGGTCCTGCCGTTTTTCCATTCCAGGATCTCGCTGCGGATATCTTCGCTGTCATTGACCTTGAACCAGTCCGCCGTCTGATGACCGTTATAAAGGCTGGAAACTTCGATCTCGCCTTTTTCATTGATCAGATATGTCGCAACGTCGTATTCCTTTTCATATTCCTGCAGCAGGCCTTTGATATAATCGACATTCACGCCGACGCCCACTACACCGATCACCCGGCCGGACGCATCCCTGATCCTGCAGTTTACAAACAGAGTGATCTTATTGGCCGCACCAGCAACTTCATCATTATCGATATTAAGGCTGTATTCTTCGCCGCTTTGCAGAAAATTATAATACCAGACGTTTTCATCCTCGCCCCGGGCAAGATTGCGGTCCAGACCGTTGAAATTATAATAATTATTGGTGGACGCCGAAACCAGGAACACCGAATCATAGGCATACTTATTTTTATAGGTATCCAGATACTTCCTGATCGTTTCCTGGTAACCGGCCTCCTGATAACGGCTGCCCTCTTCCTCCAGCAGCTTGATCAGCAGGCTGTCATGCGCCATCGTCTGCGAGATATTCACCGGCTTGGTCAGCATCGTCGACAAACGGTAATAAATACCTTCCGAGGCCAGCGAGGAGACCTGTTTGATCTTCACCAGTGAAGCATTATAATTAGCGCGGTAGCTCAAAGTCGCGATCAGGGCGAAACCAACCAGCAAAATCACACTGACGAGTAAATTAGTTTTTAATAAGATATTATTTTTCATTGCCAGCTGCCTTCTATTTCCCGTTATTATCTATAATAAATACAATCATTATATTAAGTTACTATTTTTATTATATTCTAAAAGATTTTTACTGGCAATCTTTAAATTGTAATATTAAATAAATACTTATTTTTGGTGAACGCTTTTTCCGGCTCATACTTTCCCAAACCTTGTGCCGCCTGCGCCCGCACAAAAAAATCCCACCGCCATGCAGCAGTGGGAGCGACAGGCCCTTTTCAGACCGTAGAGAACAACGGCCAGTACCTGATGAACAAATAACCGACGACTGTGATCAGCAGTACGCTGCACAGCGACAGCAGCAGCCCGTTTTTAAACAGCTCGGCCGGGTCCAGCCCATAGCTGACCGGGATAGCCCTGATCGATACCGGCAGCACATAGGCGCTGTTGAAGGCGACGATCGCCACGAACAAATACGGGATCGGGTTCAGCCCCAGCGCCTGCGCAATACTCTGCACTACAGGCACGGCAATGGCGGCGGCCGCCGTATTACTGGAAATCTCGGTCAGCACCGTCGAAAACAGCGTAAAAGCAAACACCGTTTCCAGACCGCCAGTCAGCGGCAGCAGCGTGATCGCCTCAGCCATTTTCAGGGCCGCGCCGGTTTCCGTCACCAGACTGCCCAAAGCCAGGCCGCCGGCAAATAAAAACAGCATGCCCCACATAACGCCCTTTTCCGCAAATTCCCAGGTCAGCAGGGCCTTGCCGTCCTCATCCTCGAAGGTGAAGGCCAGCAGACCCATGATCAGAAAGACATACGCAGGCTTCAGCGCCGGCAGCCACCCGGCGTACAGCGGCCGGATAAAAGCCAGCAGCGTCGCCGCGACAAACAGCACCAGGCTGATTTTTTCGCCCAGCCTGATCGTGCCCAGCTGCGCGTACATTTCCTTAAAATATTCGCTGGTACCAGCCAAGCGCTTTACCGGCACCGGCAAATGGAACAGGAAAAACAGATTCAGCAGCAGGACCAGTACCAAAAGCGGCAGAAAACGCACCACCCAGTCGATATACATAAATTCCTGTCCTGTCAGCTTTTCCAGATAGCTGATCGCCACCAGGTTCGCCGCCCCGCCCAAAGGCGAGCCGAAGCCGCCGATGCCCGCGCCCCAGACGATCGCCAGCAGGATCGGCACTGCCAGCTTACTGTTTTTGATGTTTTCCTCGCCAATAAACTGCAGCATGGATACCGCTACCGGTACCAGGATCGTACAGACGACCACATTCGGCAGAAAGATGGACAGTACCGTCGCTACCAGCAGCCAGACTGCTATCTGCTGCCGCAGTGACGTGCCGATACAGCAAAGGGTCTTGATCGCCAGCCGCTTGTCGAGTCCCGTCGTCGCCCAGGTCAGGCAGACCAGATCAGCGCCGAACAGCAGCACGATGATCTCAGAAAAATACTGACTGATAACGTGCTGCATCGGGATCAGGTCAAACAATGCGTTGACACCGATCGGCACGAACGCCGTCACCGAAATATTGACCGGCCGCAATATCCACCACAGCGCCATCCAGACCGTCGTCCCCAGCGCCGCAGCCGCTTTGAAGCCAAAGAACCATTCCAGCAGCAGTATCGTCAAGCCGAAGCTGAGCGGTCCCAGCAATACCGCTACGCTGTGCAGGCGGCGCTTGCGTTTACTTCCGTACATAACCCCATCCCCTTCTTGCTCTCAAACTATTTTTATTGTAGAATGGTGGTATAAAAAAGTAAAATACTATTTCTTTGTTATTATAATAAGAATTTCTTATATTTTTTAGAGGTGAGCTATGGATTTTGAATTTTACCGTAATTTTATCACCGTCGCCGAAACAGGGAACCTGACCACAGCTTCCAAAAAACTGGCCCTGGCCCAGCCGGCCCTCAGCGCCCAGATCAAAACACTGGAGCACTATTACGGCGCCAAGCTGATCCAGACTGCGCGCGGCAAACGCCAGCTGACCCTGACCGAAGCCGGGGAAGCCTTCCTGGGCAAGGCCCGCCAGATCTGCCGCACCGAAGAAACCATCCTTTTAGATATGCAGAGCTTCAATAAAAAAGCTTCCGGCACACTGCGCTTCAGCGTTTCGCCTGCCAAAAGCACCTTTTTCATCAACACCTATCTGCGTCCCTTTGCGGCCGCCTATCCCGAAATCTGCTTCCAGTTCCGGGAAGAAGCCGTCAGCGCCCAGACCAGACATATTGCGGAAAACAGCAGTGATTTTGCCTTTGCCAACGCGCCGCTGCCGTCACCGCAGCTGTTTGCCGCCCACAAAACGCAGAAAGAATATTTTTACGCCGTTTACAGTCCGCAGGCAAACTGCGGCCTTGATCCACAGCAGCCGCTGACGCCGAAACAATTACAGAATATCCCTGTCTGCTGTAACTTCGGCTGCTACAGCCTGCTGCGCAAAGCCTGCCTCAAGCACGGCTTCATGCCCAAGATCCGCTTTATCGCTACCACCAATACTGCCGCACTCGCTTTCGTGCAGGACGGCAGCGGCATCGCCATCGTTTCCGCCGGCGGCAGGGACGACTTCCCCCAAGGGTTGCAGCAGCTGCTGCTGGCTGATGATGAACTGTATTTTGAACAGACGCTGTTCTGGTCCAAAAAAGACCGGTTAAGCGCCACCGCCCAGCTGTTTTTGGACTTTTACCTGGCGGCAGCCAAAACTGACCGCCCTGATCATCAGGATCTGCACATAAAAAAGCCTTTATGACTTTGTCATAAAGGCTTTTATTATTAAGATTTACAGCTCGTACCCAAACAGGACACCCTTACCGCCGGCTTTCTTCACCTTGTACATGGCCTGATCAGCTTTGAGCAGCAGCTCCTCCGCCGTCCTCCCGTCCTCGGGATAACGCGCCACGCCGATACTGACATTGCAGAACACCTCGCCCCTTTTCAGCCGCCAGGGCTGAGCAAACCGCCGATGGATAAAGCTGGCCAGATTCCGGATATTAGCTTCCGTTTTATCGCCGTCAATGATCGCGATGAACTCATCGCCGCCGTTGCGGTAAATAGCGTCATGCAGCAGCGGGATACCGGAAAAGAACTGTCCCAGCTGCACTAAGAACTCGTCCCCCGCTTCGTGACCAAAGGTATCGTTGATCTTTTTAAAGCCGTCGATGTCAAAAAACAGCAGATAACCTTCGCCGCCCTCCTGCGTTTTGTCGATCCGGCGCTCGCACTCCTTCACCAGCATCCGGCGGTTCGGCAGGTTCGTCAGCGAATCATAATTGGCCAGATACTCGACCAAAGCTTCGTTGCGCTTATTGTCAGTGATATCGGCACTGCTCACTACATGGGCCAGTCTGCCGTCCACCCAGCGGAACGCCGCACTGAACACCCTGAACCAGGAACCGTCGAAAGGCCGCTGATAATCCCAGGAATAGATCTTCGTCGGTTCGCCGTTCTCATCGATCAGCTTTTGCTGCGGGCAGAAAGCACAAGGCCCGTTTTGACCCGGGAACAGCACCTCCCAGCACTTGCGCCCCAAAAACTGCGAAATACCGCCGTACGGGGCCGCCATAGAACGATTGGCATATAAAATATCATGGGTATGGAAATCGTTGACATAAATATCTATACCTGTATTATCCAAAATGCTTTCCAGCGAATTTTTGGCGAAAGTCAGCTTGTTCTGATAGACCCGCACCCCGATATACCGGCTAAACATCGACAGCACTGTCTTCAGCAACTGCTGCGTGCCTGCCGGCGGCACCGGCCGGGCCGACTGCTGTACAAATACCAGCAGCCCGTAGATCTGCAGCGTTTCATCGACTACTGAAGCCACTACCAGCGACTGCGCCGCAAACAGCTCCAGCAAAGCATTCTCAGCCGCACTGTTCTTTTGTCCACCCTCCAGCCAGACAAAGGTTTCCTGCGCCAGATAGCTGCGGTAAGCAGCGTCGACCGCGTCGATCGGAAAGCTGCCCCGCAAAGGCAGTTCCTTACGCAGACAGCGTTCTTTCAGATGCAGATGGTTGTACTGGTCCAATTCATAGATCAGCCCGCCGTCAAAATCAAAAGCAGAACAGAGCTCCGCCAGAGCCCTGTCGATGACTCCGGTATCCACCTGCTTGCCGCCCAGTAATTCAGCTAAAGATAAAACGAGAGTATCACCCGATTGTACCATTACAGCCACCTTCTATCCATACATTTAAAATAGTTCGATATTATTATATACTTTGCTGATTTTATTCTATCATATTTATTATTTTTATCAACTGTAATTTATATTCTTTTAGGCAATAAAATTATTATATTACTCAAAAAAAGCAGCCGCTCCCTTTCTAAGGCAGCAGCTGCTTGCAGGATGATTTTAAAATTTCAGCCGGGCATCATTTCCAGAACGGATAGGTGCTCAGGACCACGACCAGCCCCAGCACGATAAAATCGGCGGCTCCCAGCGGCTCGCGCGGCATATTTTTATAAGTATTGCTGCCGAAACCCTTCAGCTCCATACTCAGCGCCAGCGTTTCGGACTTGGCCACCGCCCGCATGACCAGCGGTCTGATGACCACGACATACGAAAGCAGGCGTTTCACGCAGTTGCCCCGGTTGGAATAACCGCGGCAGGACTGAGCATCCAGCGTGATCTCGCTGTCAGCCAGGAAATTAGGCACGAAACGCAGCGCCGTCGTCAGCATAAAAGCATATTCACAGGGCAGGTGGAAACGATCCACCAGCGTCTGGGCAATATCCTGGATACGCGTCGCCGCCAGCATACACAAAAACGCCATCGTCATGACCAGCATCCGCAGGCCGCCCGTCAGCGCCACCTCCAGCGGCGAACCGAACAGCAGCTGGAACAGGATCATCAGCCCGGTGAACACCGCCAAACCGCCGATCGCCGCCATCGTCATGCGGTCGCGCTTGATCGACAGCAGTAAAGCCAGCTCAAAAACCAGGATCGTCGCCACCGCCTTGACTGGCAGGATAAAGACCCACGCCGTCACAGCGACAGTGACAATGATTTGAGTAAACGCACTGATCCGCATCAGTCCTCAGCTCCTTTCCGCACCAACAGGCGGCAGAACTCCTCGGGTGTCGCCGCCGTAAAACCCAGACTGCCCGCCAAAGCAGCCGCCGTCGGCCGGCGCAGGCCCCATTCCTCCACAGCATACGCACCGCCGAACAGCTCCGTCGGCGTACCGTCATACACCAGGTCGCCGTCCTTCAGGACAATGGCCCGCTTCGCATAACGGCGCACCACGTCCATATCATGCGAGATCAACACGATCGTGATCCCCTTTTCTTCATTCAGCGTCTGCAAATACTGCATCATCCGCTCTTTCTCGATCGCATCCTGACCGTTGGTGATCTCGTCTAAGATCAAAGTACGCGGATTGAGCGCCAGCGCCGACGCCACACCCAGCCGCCGCTTCTGCCCAAAGGACAGCAGACGCGGATATGCGCCCGCCAGCTCGGCCAGCCCTGTAGCCGCCAAAGCTGCCTCCACCTGCTTTTTGATCGTTTCTGCCGTCAGCTTTTTAGCCCTCGGCCCATACGCCACCTCATCAAAAACCGTATCTTCCAAAATCTGCAGATCCGGGTTCTGGAATACATAACCGATCTTGTCAGCCAGGTCGGCCGGCTCATAATTGACGATATCCTCGCCGTCTACCAGCACCTGCCCGCTGCGGGGATGCAGAAGCGCCATGAACAAACGGCTCAGCGTTGTCTTGCCGCTGCCGTTATGGCCCAAAAGCGCCACAAACTCGCCGTCACCGATCGTGCAGGCGATATCGTTCAGTACCGGCAGACCCCTGCGGTAAGCAAAATTGACCTCTTTAGCCTCCAGCATCAGGCGTTCCCCCCTTCAAAACCAAGCATCTGTAACTCCGCAGCCGCCTCTGCCTCAGTCCGCCACTCGCCCAAAGTGATACCGAAACGGCGCTCGACGCCCAGCTTCACCTGCCATAACGCAGGTACCAGCGGACGCAGCTCCTCGTCCTCATACATCGTCCGCGCTGCAGCAGCAAAGGTATCAGCCGTTACCAGCTGCCCCTCCTTCAGCACTACCATGTCCGTCACATAAGGCAGCAGATAGTCCACTCGATGCTCAACTACGATGATCGTCGTGCCGTAACGCTGATGGATCGCATATAACAGCTCATACAGCGAATGGGCCCCGTCCGGGTCCATCGCCGATACCGGCTCATCCAGCACAATGATCTCGGGATGCACCGCCAAAGTAGCCGCCAGCAGCAAACGCTGGCGCTGCCCGCCCGACAGCTCGTCCAGCTGATAGCTCTCGCGCCCCGGCAAACCCACGTCCTCCAAAGCCTTACGGGTACGCTCCGCCACCTCCTCCGGCGCAAAACCGTGATTCAGCAAACTGAAAGCCACTTCCTCGCCCGCGGTCAGCGAAACCAGCTGGCTTTCGTAATCCTCCAGCATCAGCCCCACGCGCATCGCGATATCCGACACCCGGCGGCCTTTAGTCGATTCGCCCAGCACCTGCACATCGCCGCTGTAACGCCCGCCCATATAAAAAGGCACGATGCCCGTCATCGCCTTGCACAAAGTAGTTTTGCCCGCGCCGCTGGGACCGGCCACCACAGTGAACGAACCCTTTTTGATCTCCAGGTCGATATCCTGCAGCACCAGCTCCGATTTATTATAAGCAAAATAAAAATTTTCCAGCCTGATAACGCTCTCCATCATTCATCGTCCTCCTGCACAAAAAACAGCTTCCGCACCGGCCCGAACAGCAAAAAGGTGATCATGCCGTTCAGCGCGCCCACGATCGCCACCACCGGCAGCATGGCATACAGCCAGACATGCAGCGGCAAGCCCAGAACGATCTTTAAAATGAAAGTAAACACGCCGCCGCTGGCCATAGTTGCCAAAAATCCCGTCACCAGGGGACGCAGCTTCCACTTGCCCAAACCGCAGCGCAGCATTGCCTTGACCAGGATGCAGCAGGTGATCGCCCCCGAAAGCTCGCTGGCGATATTGCCCAGCGGAAAAGCCGACTTCGACGACGGCACCAGCGTGATGCCCGCAATAAAACCGATGCCCACAGCCTGCGACAGCGTCGGGTTCGTCAGATTGATAACGATAGAATACATGGCGATCGTCCAGTTCGGCGTCACGCCGCCCACATTAGGGCTGACCGTGTGCAGGATGATGCCGATAGCGAACAGCATCGCCGTGATCGCTACCCAGCGGTAGCCGTCCTGCATTGGTTTAACTTCGATCAGGTCCACCAACGGCAGCCTGGTATTTTTTTCTTTATCCATAATATAAGCCTCCTTCAAATCGGGCAATAAAAAAAGCCCTTCATCCCCATGTAGGGACGAAAGACACAACTTTCGCGGTACCACCCTGCTTGACTAAATAAGTCCGCTTGTAAGAATACGGGCCACAGCCGATATCCCCTTCTCTGGTAACGGGCGAAGCATCCCGACGGCGTCTACCCCCTTACAGGCTCAAGCCGTATCTTAAAGGTCCATTCACCCTGCCGCCAAACGCCGGACTTCCACTGTCACCGGCTCGCTGAGGTCCGCTTGGCAAAGCTACTAATCCTCATCATCGATCAAATACTTATGAAATTACTTTAAAGTGTAGCACCAGCGGCAAAAGTTGTCAATAAGCGCGCGTGTATACATAGCGGCAAGCACCAAAGCTAAAAATATACTTGTAATTTTGCGCCGGCAGGAGTAAGATATTTTATGTAGTGGGGACGTAGCTCAGCTGGGAGAGCGTACGGTTCGCATCCGTAAGGTCGAGAGTTCGATCCTCTTCGTCTCCACCAAATGTTGAAAGTAAGGAAGCCGCTGAATATTGCATTGCCCCATTATTAATAGGCACAAAATATAAACACAAATGTTTATTTATACCGTCTGACTACGTTTTTTTAGGTGTCAGACGGTATTTTAATTAAAATCTCTCAAAATGATAAAAATAGATGTAATCATCGATAAGTTATTCAATATCTTTCAAGGTATTAATCTCCTACTTTGAAATGCACTCCGTAAAGATATCAATGAATCTTTGCTTTTATTTTTTTACATTCTTAAAGCATTCCAGCAAGATTGGTATCTTTATCAATAAGGTTTTATGTCGCAGATATCGGTAATAATCACTTTGGGATACATAATAAAATTTGCACATTGCCTCAATTGTATATTTACCTTTTATTTGCTCGATCAGGAGATATTTTCGATTTGCTTTCACATCCTTCCAGCGGTTGAGAAAAAATTTATCATCAACTCATTTTCAATTGTTTTATTATTTGTTCTTTAGCTTTAGTATCTATTCTTGGACGCCCTTTAAGCAGTGAAACGGACAATGTTCAACCTCTTTACTCAGATCGCACTAGTTTTATACTAAATATTTGCTTACTACATATTTTCTGCTTAGATTAATTATTCCCCAACCGCTTTCATATTCCGTTTTTACTTTTTTAAAATATCTATGTAATGCTTCCTTTTTTGCCAGACACACAAAAGCTTCCAATACAATCTATATCCTACGATTGGAATCTTTTTATTCCAATGTCTATTTTTCATGATCATGTTCACTCTTCAGCAGCTTTCGTGTTATAATTAAAATATCATTATTAACAATCACAAAAATTCTAAAAAATAGATGTTCTAAGTATCCTAATGATTTCATTATTAAAAAAGATATATTAATTCCATATGGAATCAAAAATTCAATTGTTATAAATATTAGAACAAAAATTTATTATCTAATCATAATTTTATTTATTACAATATTTATAGTAATGAAAGGGGTAATCAAATTGATCTCTAATTTAAAAATAACAGGCTTATTTGGAAGATTTAATTATAACATTGAGCTAAAAGATAATAATATTACAATTCTTACTGGACCAAATGGATTCGGAAAGTCGACTATCTTAAAAATTATTTTAGAAATAAGCAATTTGAATTTGTTATATTTTTTTAATTTAGAGTTTAAGGAAATAATAATCCAATGTACTGATTCTAATACTATTTCCTTGAAAAAGCAAAAAAACAAATTTTTAGTAAATGATGAAAAAATTGACAACCAAAATTTCAAAGAATATTTTTTTTCTCAACATCGGTTTACACAAATTAGGCCCAACAAATGGTTAGACAGGAAAACAAGAAAATTTTATAATAGTATGGAAGACGCTTATTTCACTCTTTTTGATGATCTATCAGAAGAAGACTCCGATTTGTTCACCATGTTTCTAAATAAACAACAAAATACTTCATTCCTTAAAATCAAAAAGATTCTTTTGGATTTTAAAACATCTTGCGGCAATATACGCTTAATATCTGAACAACGCTTAATAAAACAAAACCATGCTTATACGGATAATGAAGAAAAAATTATAGATGTAATCAGTGAACTTCCTCAAAAAATGAAATATAAAATTAGTAAAGTGAGTGAGGACTATTCAAAAAAAGCAAATTCTCTAGATAGTAGCTACCCTGGAAGGCTATTCTCAACTAAAGAAGGATTAAAAGATAAAAAAGAATATGAAGAAAAAATGAAAATAGCTAATTCAAAGTTTGAGAAACTAAATAAATATGATTTAGTTGATTTTAAGATTATTAAAGCTAACAATTATGAAGAAGAGTTTTCAAAAGCCTTAAAAATCTATTTTGAGGACTTTGAAAGTAAATATGCTGTTTTTGAAGATTTCATTGATAGACTTGATCTATATACTGAAATTGTAAATTCTCGATTATCCTTTAAAGAAATAAAAATAACTAGAAAAGAAGGATTAATAGTTGTAAGTAAAGACAAAAATAAGTCTACTTGCTTAGACTTAAATCATCTATCATCTGGAGAAAAACAAGAGATTGTATTATTTTACGAATTAATTTTTGAAACAGATAAAAATCTCCTTTTATTAATAGACGAACCAGAAATATCTCTCCATATACTATGGCAAAAGAAATTTATGGATGATTTAATGAAAGTTGTAAATATGGGTCAATTAGAAGTTATTGTAGCAACCCATTCCCCTCAAATCATAAATAATCACTGGGATATGCAAATTGATTTAGGTGAATTATATGGCAACTAATTCAATAAAAGATAATTTAACAAAAAGTGAAATAATATCAGAATTACTGTTATCTATTAAGGGTGACGTTAAGAAAGAATATATTCATTTAATCGTTGAAGGAGTTGATGATATTCGTTTCTTTAAATCTAGAGTATCTCCTCACGTATATATTTATGAATCTTTCTCTGGAAAAGAAGGTGTTTTTGATATTTTAAAAAATTTCAAAAAAGAAGACCGTATTTTAGGAATATGTGATCGTGATTATGCCGATATTCCTACAGATTTAAATATATTTTTTTACGATTTTTCTTGTTTAGAAATAATGTTAATTAGCAATGAAGATGTTTTCAAATCTTGTTCTGATACATTTTATTACGGCTCTTTAAATAGTAATGAATTGCTTTTGAAGATACTTAACGAATTAAAATGGTTAGGTATTTTTAGAAGATTAAGTTTTCAAAAAAAATTTGCTATAAAATTTAATGGGTTATCTATTACTAATGCTTTTAACAAATCTACTCTTTCTTTAAATATTTCAAATTTAATCACACAAATAAATAGCAGAAATGATAACTTCTGTGAAAAAAATCATGATATATTGAACGATATAGAAAAACAATCTAGGAATATCCTATCTAAAAATGAACTCTTATATTTATCTCAAGGACATGATTTTTTGAATTTATTCAAATGTTTTTGTGGTGAAAATTTTAAACCAGAAGTATTTTTCTGTAGTTTATTATGTTGTTATCAAAAAAATCACTTTAAATCTACAAACTTATATTCTTCTCTTAAACAATATCAATCTGAAAAAAATTTAAATAATATTTTAAATTAAAAGATCATACCATATGTTGATTTTTTACTCAACATATGGTATGATCTTTTTACAGGGGGACTGATGATGAATGATTTTGGAACGAAATTAAAACAACTTCGGAAAGAACGTCGTATTACACAACGCGACCTGGCTGATAGAACTGGTATCGACTTTACTTATATTAGTAAAATGGAAAACGGAAAATTAGAAAATCCTCCTTCTGAAAAAACTATCACAAATATTGCTGAAAGTTTAGGGGCCAATGCTGAAGAACTTCTTTTGTTAGCTCAGAAAGTCCCTTTTGGTATAAAAAACACTATCATTAATGATAAATTAGCCACTGCTTTTTTAAGAAAAATCCCTACTATGACAGATGAACAACGTGATCTTATAGAAAAAATAATTAGCGAGGATGAAAATGTGTAGTACTTATATCAATTTAAACCAGATGGAAGACATAACTGAAAATATTTTGAAGAAATCAGGCATTCCCCATACTTGGCAAGGAAGCATTACCAAAATAGATATTGATGCAATAATAGAATTTGATTATGATTTAGATATTTCATGGGAAAATATTGATCATTTTGCAAAAGATGGAGTTGTATTAGCTGCTATTATCCCTCAAACAAAACAAATTTATTTAAATATATCTCAAGAAAAGCTGTTTAAAGAAAAAATGGGGACTATGAATTTTTCAAAAGCTCACGAATTAGGACATTGGATTCTCCATATCACCCAACAGAAAAATTATGAACAATTATCCTTCATAGAATCCGATCATTATTTTTGTAGAAGTTCTGCTACGCGTCGTCCAGAAGAAATACAAGCTGATATGTTTGCAAGCTCTATTTTAATGCCTAGAGGCATTATTTCCGGAGCTATTGAAGAATTAAAAAATAATAAATCAATAGACTGGCACGATCTTTATGAAATGAAAGATGCCTTTGAAGTCAGTATTTCTGCATTAACAACACGTCTAAAACAATTAAAGTTGATTTATATTGATGAAAAAAATAAAAAAATCTATTCTTCTGAGGAAGCGGCCAAAGGATTCATATCAATGTTTTAGTATTGGTAGTATTTAATATTGAATAAATTTTTTTGCAAGTTATATTGAGTTGAAATTCAACACAAAGAAAGGTGATTTATTTGAACAAAGGACATACAAGCAAACAATTAAGACAAAGTCCTAATTTTTTAAGAAATGCATACCCTTCAGCAAACAAATGGGGAATTCCTACTTTAAAAAAGAGCCCTATAGACTTAACTAATATGCAGTTTATAGGTGCTGACAAAACAAATAAAAACGCCCCTAAGTTTCACAGTCTAAAAACCATACACTTTTTCTTAGAAGATAATAAGTTAGACCGTTATTACAAGTCTCCAAAATCTTTTTTATCTAAATTTGCTCAATATAGATATATCCTTACACCTGACTATAGTCTTTATGTTGACATGCCAACAGCATTACAACTTTATAATACTTTTAGAAATAGATACTGCGGAGCGGTTTGGCAAGATAATGGTTTAATAGTAATTCCTACTATTTCTTGGAGTACAAACGAAAGTTTTGAATTTTGTTTTGATGGAATTGAAGAAGGTTCAGTAGTAGCAATATCTACTTTAGGATCGAGAAAAGAAAAACAACTCTTTCTAAATGGTTATTTTGAAATGATTAAACGTATACAGCCAACTAACGTACTATGTTATGGTAAACCATTTACAGAAATGGGAAATGAAATAATATATATTGACTATCTTAACACTACAGGGAGGGTAAAATGATGGGTGGAAGAGGAAAATCTTCTGGATTAAAAAATCCTCAACAAATAACTTTAGATGACGCATTAATTACTCAAGAAGTTCAAGATCTTATCAAAAAAAGTATTGCGAACAGAGAAGAAATTTTATCTCTAGTAGGTATTAGTGGAGGAACTAAACCTATGCCTACAGCATTTAAAAAATGTTTTTGCTGCGGAGAATATACAATACCTATTAATATTGAATACACTATTTGCTCAGTATGTGGTTGGATTGATGATAAATATCAAAATACCCATCCTGATAGTTTAAATGGAAAAAATTCAATCACTTTAAATCAAGCCAAAGGAACATACAAAGATATAAAAACATAGGTAACACTTCCTCTGCTTTGTCCTTGAAATTAGCCAACAAACTAAATATTCAACCCTTTTACTTCTTCCCCCTCCCTCTCATACCTTAGCCGTGCTTCCTGCGCTATTTCTTCGGGTGTTTTCGGAGTTGTTTTCAAATTACAAGAGCCTTGCAGCTGCAAGGCTCTTTTTTTATGTATTGATGGTAGTTGTTCCGCTATTTGTTTCGACAACAGTACTTACTTCGGATTTCACTTATTCATTTCTATTTTCTTCCCAGACTTGTTCTTCTCGCCATTCATTCTGCGCTCTCTGTTTTTCCTGCAGTCTGCCTACCTCCTTATGCCCTGCGCTTGGCGCAGGGCTTTTTCCATATTATAGAAGTTCGGTTCGCGGCTGCGGTCGGAATACATTATCCTTAACTTTTACCATCTTCCAAATTTTAAGTCATCGTTCTCGCAATGGCAGAATTTCTTTTACTATCATACTAACAATATCTCTACGTGCCTCTTTCCAATAATGTAATTTAGATACTGGATCTTTTGTTTTCGATTTATATTTCTCGTAATCTCCCGATTTTTTCAACTCAGTCTCACCATTCTGCTTTTCTCTTTGCGGTCGATAATTATCAATTAAGAATCTTAACGTAGCCTCATCCATACACCATTTATCAGCATATTGTTGTACACGATTTTGAATAAAACTTTCTATTTTTCTTTCAAGCAAAATCGCAATTTGTTGTCCCTCATAAGCTTCAGGTTCCTCTTTAACATCCACCCACAGTTCTTTTACCATTGAGGCAAGATTTTGATTTCGTTGTGCTAATTGTTCTAAATATTGCTCAATTTCTTCATTATTTTTAGCTGTTGGGGCTTGATATGCTTGATTTTGTTTTGGTAAATAAGCTTGGATAAGACTTAAAATATACTGGTAATTAATTTCATCAGTTGTAAATGCTTCCAACTCATATTCTATATCTATATCCAGAATGTCTTCTCCATCTGAATCAGATGTTAATGCTTTAATTCGTTCAAGTAAATTTTCATATTTCCCTTGATACTCCTCTAGCACAGTTAAATCAATATCTGCCAGAATTGAACAATCAGGATCAGTTTCTTTCATTTCCTCTTCAAACTCGCTGTATACCTTTATTGCAGTAAGCGTCTTATCAAATTGCTGATAACCTTTGGCAAACTTCTTCATCTCTTCCAAGTCTGTCAATGCATCTACACTTTCAGGAGTTGGCGCTAGGTCCAAAAGCGCTTTTACTGCTTCTTGAAAACGCCGCCTGACTTCAAAATAATCTGGTGCTAGAACATAATTTTCGCCTCCATTGGAATAAAGCTGCAAAGCCTTATCAATGCATTTTTTAAAAGTAACAGGTGTCTGATAAGTTATAATTTGCCCATACTTTTTCCTAGCATCAAACAACCGGTTTGTTCGCGAAAGAGCTTGAATTAAATCGTGAGGACGCATAGGGGCACGATCAATAAATAGTGTCGATAAACATGGAGCATCAAACCCCGTAAGCAACCTATCTACCACAATAACAATATCTAATTGTTCTTTTCGATACTGGTATTTCTCCTGTTTTCTTGCAAGTCTCTCATTTATATCTGCATTATAGGCTTTGATTGTTTCAAGAGAAAACCTTGTTCCAAACTGTCTATTATAATCATCAATGGCCTCGTTCATTTTCTCCTGATTTACTACGCTTTCATCTTCATTTTCACTCACTGAATATGTAATAGCAAATTTGGGAAAATCTGGAACAGACTTCTTAACATTTTCAGAAATCTGAATTTTAGATTTTCCTTCTTTAATTTCTTTCAAAAGTAGATAATATCTCTGTGCCTTAGCAATTGAACTAGTTGTTAATAAAGCTGTATATGTTTTGCCTGCTCCTAAATCCAGACCAAACTTGATTTTTGATTTATTTACAATTGAATTTAATACCTCTAGCATATGATCTTCTTTTTCAAAATCATCCTTGCGCAAAACTATCTCTTTATCTTGACGTTCCATACTGTCTGGATTTACATCAGGTCTTCTTACTCTAACAAGCTCATTTAGCTCATCCTCTGATATTGTAGTTTTATACTCTACCTGAAACCCTAATACTGCCTTATCATGAATGGCTTCTTTAACAGTATACTCATGGACTCTCTTACCATATTGCTCTTCCGTTGTTCTTGCAAGGTTTCCTATTTCTTTTTTTGCATTCTCCTTAAAAATCGGAGTCCCAGTGAACCCATACCATAAAGAGCGAATAAAAAACTTTTGAATTTCACGTTGCTTCAAAGGAGATATCGCTCTATGGCATTCATCAACTACAAACGCTAAACGAAGATTTCTCATCTTTTTAAATTTAGGAGTTTCTTCCTGTCCTTCAAAACGACGCATAACATAATTCAATTTTTGAATTGTTGTTACAATAACTGTTCTATCAGCAGAAAGCAACTTTTTTATCAGATCAGTAACATTGTCTGTTTCATCTATCTCAATTACATCGTGCTCAGCATAACTAATAAAACTCGATGTCGTCTGTTGATCCAAATCTATGCGATCCACAATAAATATAGTTTTATCCAGGGAAGGAATTTGCAATAAATTACGTGCTACTTTATAACTTGTTAAAGTTTTACCAGACCCTGTTGTATGCCAAACATAGCCAGACTCCTGCCTCTTGCTCGCATCCTTAATCGCCTCGATAGCGTGAATTTGGTATGGACGCAACAAAATCAATGCTTTTTTCTTACTGTCAATAACAGTATATTGAGTCACCATCTTATGCGCTTGAGGTATAGAAAGCACGTGTTCTGTAAAATCCAAATAATTATTGACTGCCTTATTATTTTTATCTACCCAAGTAGATAAAAATTGCTCTTTAAGTTTTCCGCAAACCGCCGATGCAATATATCTCGTATCAGTCCCATTAGACACAACGAACATCTGTAAGCACGAAAAAATACCTGTATACTTACCTTGTTGCATATATTTTTGCACTTGACGGAATGCATCCATATAAGAATGCGCCCTGTTTTTAAGCTCTATCTGTATCATAGGCAATCCATTGATAAGTAGGGATACATCAAAACGACGATTCCGATCCATTTCGTCGTTTTTCATGATTTTAACTTGGCTAACAACTTCATAACTAGAATGCCCGCCAGCAATATCTTCTCTCCATAATACAGACAGTCTAATTGTACCCAGCGATGCATCCTCGCGCTGCACCTGTACTTTTGCTATACCATTCTCACCAGCAAGCCATTTTGCAGCATCCACGAAAGTTGGAAATGTAAGCTGTGTTTTTACCTGCTGAAATTCCTGTTCCGTTAAAGGGATTTCTTTTAAGACATTTGCATTATTGTTTTCAAGTTTATTTTTAAAATTGTTCCACAAGTCCGCTTCACTTTTTAAGTCTGCCCTATAAGTCCACTGGGAAACTCCTGAAACCAACTCATTTATCAAACTTCTTTCCATTTCTGACTCAGATGTGAATTTAACGCCCATTCCACAACGCCCCTTTTATCCATTTAATAAATTATAACACATTGAATTATATATAGTCATATCTATATTTTATCGCTTGGGAACTGCGTAAGCTTCCGGAATTTGTGAACTTTTATAGTGGATTAACATATACTCCAGATAATGTTCAAGAATCAGGAACATTGGTGCTTCGTTCCTCTAATGTTAAAAACGGTGAAATTATTGATGCGGATAATGTGTATGTGAATATAGATATAGTAAATTCTGAAAACGTGCAAGATGGAGATATAATCGTTGTAATTAGAAATGGTTCAAGAGCATTGATTGGAAAACACGCTCAAATTAAGGGATTTAGATCTAATACTGTTATAGGTGCTTTTATGACAGGAATACGTTCAGAACATCCAGCGTTTGTAAATGCATTATTAGATACACCTGCATTTGAAATTGAAATTGCAAAAAATTTGGGAGCAACAATCAATCAAATAACAGGTTATATGTTTTCAAAAATGGAATTTGCAATACCAAGTAGCAAAGAACAGATTGAAATTGGTAAGTTCTTTTTTAATCTTGACAATCTTATCACTCTTCATCAGCGAAAATTAGACAAAATGAAGGAGTTGAAAAAAGCTTTTTTAAATTTGATTTTTAGTCAGAAGTTGCGTTTTTATGGTTTTACTGAAAGTTGGGAACTGCGTAAGTTAAAAGATATAACATATCCCGCAGGTGAAAAGAATCGAGAAGACTTACCGTTGGATAGTTATTCTATCACAAATGAGCACGGATTTATCCCACAAGATGAGAGATTTGAAAATGGTGGTACTATGCGTGAAGCAGATAAAAAAATGTATTATATTGTTTCTCCACACTCATTTGCATACAACCCGGCCAGAATAAATATAGGATCTATCGGGTATCAGAATACCGATAAAAATGTTATAGTTAGCTCACTTTACGAAGTTTTTAAGACCTCAGATGATGTTGATGATAGACTTCTTTGGCACTGGTTCAAATCGTCATATTTCCAAAAACTTATAGAGCAATTTCAGGAAGGTGGGGTACGACTTTACTTCTATTATGATAAACTTTGTATGGGGACTTTATCATTACCAAGCTTTGAAGAGCAACATAAGATTGGGAAGTATTTAGATACTTATGACAACCTTATAACCCTTCGTCAAGAAAAAATAAATCAACTGACAAAACTTAAAACAACTTTCCTAAAAAATATGTTCCTATAAAATAAAAGGCGCAAATGCGCCTTTTATTTTATCTTAATACAAACCGGATAAGTAATTTATAATTTTATTGTTATCCTTGTTTTCTAGTTCCTGAATTATATGTAAATATGTATGCTGTGTAGTTGTTATATTTGCATGTCCAAGTCGCCTGGCTACGCTGGCAATAGATACTCCAGCATATAACAACAAAGAGGCATGGGTATGCCTCAAACCATGCACGGATATTATTGGTATACTCACATCAGCACAATAGCTTTCAAGCTTATCATTTATAGTTGAATTAAAGATTCTCCCTCGAACAAAAATAGGCTCGTTTTGAGGGAGGTTTTTTATAAGCGTAGCAAATTGGATAGCTGTTCGCCAATCCATCTGTATCTTCCTTATCGAAGATTTGTTTTTTGTAGGTTGAAATCCTCCTATTGGTGATTTGTAATTCCATGTTTTGGATATATTTAGGATTTGATTTGAAAAATCAAAATCCTTTGGAGTAATTGCTAATGACTCAGAAAAACGAAGTCCAGTTTTAGCGATTAACATAATCAGCCAATCAAAGTTAATTTCTTCATTTAATTCTAATCGTGCTATTAACTTTTGTAGTTCACATTGATTAAGATATTTCGTTTTTTTTGACGAAGCTTCTTTACCTTTTATTACGACTTTGTGTGTTGGATCACGATTTAATAGCCCATCGTCAATTGCATCTAGTATGGCTCCTTTAAGTTGATGATGGAAATCCATTGTAGTTTGTCGTTCATGTGTTTCAGCAAAATCGTTCAATATTTTTTGATATTCTTTACGATCTAGTGCCAAAAGTTTGGTTTCAGGTGCTAAATGCTGCAAATGTTTCAGCGTCATCAAGTATTTTCGCATTGTTACATCACGAACTGCTCCTTTTTTGTAAAGAAATATCCATTGTTTAAAATATTCATGTAATAATATTGAAGATTGACCTTTTTTCATAATAAATACCTCCTAAATTTTTATTTTCAGTCAACCTCTTAATTATCAATGTATTAAATATTTTAAATCAACATATTTTTTAAAAGTATTTTCTTCATTTCTTTTGAACTATCAATTTTCTTTTGATAAAGGGTGATAAGGCGGTCGAGGGTGCGGAAGAAGTTGCCAATTTGGGATTGTTCTTCTACGTTCTTTGGAACAGAAAAATCAAAAGCATCAATATCTTTGGCCGATACATTTGGTTGTGCACCTGCAACCAAAACATCTTGAAGTTGCTCTAAAAATTTTTCAGACCGAACAATAGTGGCAACAAAAGAATAATTGCAAGTTGCAGTTTTTGAAAACAGCCCCACACGCTGATTTTGATAGTATTTACAGGATTTTTCTGAACTTAAGATAGATACTTTTCCGGTTGTTGCACCCGACATAGCTAACACTATATCACCGTTTTCCAGCATAAATATTTCATCATCTTTTAACTCATTGTGAAATACAAATTCACCACCCACACTACCGTCAGATAAGATGTTAGAAATGCGAACTATTGGAATGCCTTCGTTAGCATATTGATTGCTTTGAAAAGCATACCCACCACGTAAAGGAGCGACTTCCCCCAACTTACGCAGTTCCCAACTTTCAGTAAAACCATAAAAACGCAACTTCTGACTAAAAATCAAATTTAAAAAAGCTTTTTTCAACTCCTTCATTTTGTCTAATTTTCGCTGATGAAGGGCGATAAGACGGTCAATACCATAAAATAGTTGTCCAAGTACTTGCTGCTCATCATATTGAGGAACGAGAATATGAATTTCGTTTATGGCTGTTCTTGACAAACTTGGAACACCGGTTGACTCATCTTTCTTTTTCCATTTGATATTTTGGAATATATCAAATGCAAAATTCAAGTCAACTTTTTCCTTCGGAATGGCGTAAAACAACGTATCTACCGTCCAAAATGGGGCATTCAAGATATAAGGCTTATCAATTGTGCCTTTTCTTCCAATTCCAATTGCATCTTTGTCATAGGATAGGGCTTCACTTACACTAAGCATATAACCGCCCGTTCCATAGACAGGAATAGCGCCTTCTGATAGATGTTTGTAATCTCTACCACTACAAACATTGACCAGTTCTCCCAACTTACGCAGTTCCCAAGCGTCAGTGAAACCCTTAAAACGCACCTTTGGTGCCCTTTTAGTGTTCATGACGGAATACCTCCATAGCAGCTTCAATGATATCTTTTGATTCTTCAGTAACCGCTAACTGGCCAATCATTGCCAAAAGTTCCCTTTCAGCTTTTTTAATTTCTGCATCAATATTTTTCAGTTCTTTGCTTAACTCAACAATATCAATTGGTTCTTCTTCTTCGAATGTATCTACGTAACGCGGTATGTTAAGGTTGAAATCATTTTCTTCAATTTCTGCAAAATCAACAATATGAGTAAACTTGTCCACATTTTCTCTTTTTATATATGCATCAACAATTTTCTGAATATGATCATCCGTCATCAAATTTTGATTCTTGCCTTTTGTAAAACATTTTGATGCATCAATAAAAAGTACATCCTTCGTTGATCGAGATTTTTTTAATACCATAATAGTTGTTGGAATGCCTGTATTATAAAAAATATTTGCTGGCAAACCAATAACCGCATAAATACATCCAGACTCCAATAAAGATTTACGTATTTTACCTTCCGCATTGCCTCTAAACAAAACACCATGAGGTAAGACGATTGCCATAATACCGTCATCTTTTAAATGATAAAAACCATGCAGAAGAAAAGCAAAATCAGCCTTTGACTTTGGAGCTAATACACCATAATTAGAGAACCGAGGATCTTGCAAAAAGCCCTTATCCGCACTCCATTTTGCCGAATACGGAGGATTCATTAATACTGCATCAAAATTTGTCGGTTCTTCTGTAGGCCAATCTTGATCTAAGGTATCAGCATTATGCAAGTGCTGGTTCTCTATCGACACGCTATGAAGAATCATATTCATTCGTGCTAAGTTGTAAGTTGAAGTATTAAGCTCTTGCCCAAAATAAGCTATTGTATCAGGCTCATTTGAATACTTCCGTGCATTGAGCAACAAAGAACCAGACCCCATTGTCGCATCATATACAGTAAAACCTTTTTTATTTTCTCTTCCATGTAAGACAATCTGTGTCATTAACTTCGCAACTGGCTGTGGAGTATAAAATTCTCCTGCTTTTTTACCCGAGTCTGATGCAAATTGTCCAATCAAATATTCATAGGCGTCACCGAGCATATCGCCAGTATAACCAGCTAAATCCAGTTGATTTAATTGTTTCATCACTTCACTAATCGTTTGGTTTGCTTTTTGGGGTGTATTTCCTAATTTTTTAGAGTATAGGTCTACATCCTCAAATAGGTTTTCATATATCTCACTTGAAGCTTCAATGTCTCTAAACGCCTGAGCAAGGTTTTCAAGTTGAAATGTTCCATCAAAAATACTTTCCACCATTTTAGTAAATGTAAGATTTGGCTCAATACAATAAAAAAACTCGTCTTTTATATTTGCTAAAAGATCATCATGTAAATCATTATCGTTATACGCTTTGTCATAAATTTGGTACGCTTTCTTTACATCATTTGTTGGCTCTTCTAAAACATCAGCCGCATAATATAACATTTTATCGGATAAATACTTATAAAACACCAATCCAAGTAAATAACTTTTATATTCCGAAGCATCCATCTTGGACCGTAAAATATCTGCTGAATTCCATAATATCTGATATAACCCTTGAGTATTTTTATTTTCATTCATAAATAAATTCACCCCTTTTAAACTTACGCTCTAATATAGCGATAATTAATTATAGCATTAATGATAATTATACGCATCATAGTATCTTAATTGGATAAACTACAATACACCTCAAACTCATCGTAAAAACCTAAGGAAAACTACTTATGTTCTTATTAAATAACTAAATAAGTATTAAATTATTACCTCAAAAAGATTTCGCAGGAATAAGCAGACAAATAGATTACATTATTCGTAGCTGACAAAGTTTTCATTTTGAAGATATATTTTATAAATTTTTATTTTAAATTTCTCCTCTCATACCTCAGCAGTGCTTCCTGCGCTATTTCTTCGGGTGTTTTCGGAGTGGTTTTCAAATTATAAGAGCCTTGCAGCTGCAAGGCTCTTTTTTGCGTGTTGGCGGTAGTTGCATTGCTGTTTATTTCTCTGGCTGTGCTTATTTGGGCGTTTGCTCCATTATTTTCGTTTTCCTCCCGTCCTTGTTCTGCGGCGTTATTATTTGCTCGCTGATCTTGCTGAAAAATCCCTTTGTCTTTTGCTCGCCATTCATCCTGCAGTCTGCGTTCCTTCCTTATGCCCTGCGCTTCGCGCAGGGCTTTTTCCATATTATAGAAGTTCGGTTCACGGCGGCGGGCAGTCATAATAGTCACCGCAATATTCCATTCGGCATCGTCCGTTTCACAGAAGTGTTCTGCCCAGCCATCAATAAACCTGGCCCGTTCATCTTCGTTTCTAAACCGCAGCTTCAGCCTGTTATATTCAAACAGTTTTACCATCCGCCGTATCTGTTCATAAGGTCTCTCCATTTTTCAGCACATCCTTCGCAATATTTTCAGCCTTTGATTGGCTTATATGGTCAGGCGCACTTACGGGTTTCTCTGTCCAGGCGGCGCAAACGCATTTCCCAGTCAGATCACCCTGTCCGGCAGTACCATAACAGCCCGCCGGCCTGCGCCTGATGATCCATATTCCAGCTTATCTACATCAGCAGTTCTTCCGCTTCCCGCTGTTTTTCGGCCTGATGCGCTGCAAGCAGCAGCTGCCGCAGCTTAGTAAGTCCTTTTTTGATCGTTTTGCTGATCGCCGCAGGACTGACGCCAAACCTCTGTGCCAGTTCGCCGTTGCTCCAGCCCTCCAGAAAATGCAGTTCGATCAATTCTTCCTGTTTGGGCGAAAGCTGTACCAGCAGTTCCTGCACTTCCGCAAAATCCTGCTGCAGTTGCTGCTGTTCAAAATAAGTACGCGTCGTCTGCGCCGCATCTGCCGTCAGCACTTCCTCTGCAAATTCACAGCCGCTTTCTATTTCATAAGGGCAGGTCATTTCTTCATCCTTATGCCGGCGTTTCCATTCACTGCTGATCGCCGTATACGACTTACTGACGATAAAAGCCGGCAGCTTCTCGAAATCCTGCCGCTGTCCCCACTTTTCCAGCGCTTTTACTACGGCAACCCTTTCGATCTGTTCGCCATCCTCGGCAAAACCTTTGTAAGCGCTGGTATGTGCTATTTTACGCAGTTTGATATCAAAAGCCTGCAAAATCACCCCCAGCATTTTTTTATTGCCCTGCTGCGCTAAAGCCACTATTTCGGCCCATTTATCACACTCCGCTGTTTCTGTGCAAGTAACTGTCATCAATACATCCCCTTATATCACCCTGCTGCGGTGATCTTATTATTCAACACCTCTACTGCCAGCTCCCGCGCCGTCAGGCTGTCCAGACAGTCTATACAAATAATGATCCCATCCAGCTCGATATACAAATCACCGGCGCAAACAGCCTCATTACACAATTCACAGCTGTACACGGCTTCCGCCAGACTCTGCGGAGGTTCCAGCCACGCATTTTCGATCGCTGTAAAATGATCCACTAGTCACACCTTGCGCCAGAACTGCGGCGTGACGTTAAACTGCGCTTAAGCGCCCTGCGGAACAAAGCGCTGCAGTTGATATGCTCGTCCTGTGCCTGCTTGCGCAGACCATAAGGCAAAACGATACGCAGCTCTACTAAAGCATCGTCCTTTTTCGGCGGTTTCACCGTTCTGGCAGACTGCGGCTCAACTGGCCGTACAGTCTCTGTCTGGCAGTGTTTTCCCTGTAGTAAGGGGCATTTCAGCGCCAAATACAAAAGACGGGCACTCAGCACATCGCCGCCCGTCTTTTTAGATTTTTGTTGTGAAGCTAAAGAATCATTCATGTTTTTTTACCTGCTTTCGCTGAATTTAGGGTGTAAGTATCAATACTAACGCAGATCAGTAATACAAAACCATTATTAACACTTAAAACTTCCAAGTCAAAATCATAAGTATGTATGAAGGATTTACAGATTTTAATGATTTAAAAGCTTTAAGAGATGCTAAAGGTCTTTAAGATTTAAAAGATTCGGTATGCTTACTGCGTCAGTAATAATATCCCCTACTCTTATATGGCTTTTTACAAGGTCATTTTTAACCCCCTTTACATAAATATTTTTTATCCGCCGCTTGGAAGAGCAAATTTTACACTTTTTAAATTTTTCCTGCCGGCAGGTTAAAAAACAGGGCCTAAAAAGCCATATAAGAGTGAGAGGGTGCCACAGCACATCAAAATGCTGAACGGAGTACGTTAAAATAATGGCCTGCTCTCCAAACTCACAGGAAAGGAACATCTCTACTATGCAAATATCATCAGCACCGCTGCTGACAGCAGCCAAACTCGCCGAACTTGTCGCCCTTGGATACAACCGCATCTCGCAGATCTATCTGCACTGGACCGCAGGACGTTACGGCCAGCTTTACGACGACTACCATTTCAATATCGACGCCGACGGCAGTATTTACCAGACCTGCACGCAGCTCACCGAGCTTAAAAGCCATACGTGGCAGCGCAATACCGGCGCTATCGGTATCGCTCTCTGCTGCGCCTGCGGCGCGCTGCCCCATAACGGCAGGGATACTGATTTCGGCAAGTTTCCGCCCACACCCCGCCAGATAGACGCCGCAGGTAAATTAGTTGCCAAGCTGGCCCAGGGGCTCAATGTCCCTATCGACCGCTGGAATATCCTTACTCACTGCGAAGCCGCGCTTATCGACGGCTACGGACCGTACAGCGGCGACGCCGAAACCCGCTGGGACTTATGGTATCTGCGCGATTCACCCGGCGACGGGGCAATGAAGCCCGGCGGGCAGGTCATCAGGGGCAAGGCCCTGTGGTATGCAAAAAGCAGCCCCCTTGTTTAAAAGGGCTGCTTTTTAAAGAACACGATGTTTTC
>ERZ825670.237-NODE-237-length-78636-cov-102.863860_pt1 | contig 78636 bp, 76 predicted proteins | sample MGYA00519929_ERZ825670 | MGnify/ENA primary metagenome ERZ825670 (study PRJEB31778, sample SAMEA3449207) | human gut metagenome | biome: human gut; feature: human-associated habitat; material: faeces | place: United Kingdom | collected 2010/2012 ...
AGCGCCTCGGGCGTGCAGACATCCTCGATCCGGTAGTTGGCCCACAGGCCGTCCGAGTCGCGGAAGGTCGCCAGACCGCTGTCGGCACTCACTCCGGCACCGGTGAAAACCACGATTCTCTTCATGTTCGGAAACATTTTTTCGTCAAACAAAGATACGCACTTTTCCGCAAACCGCACGCCGGAGGACGACCGGAAGTGACAAAAAAAAGCGTCGCCGTGGACGCCTTTGTGCGACCGGCCGAACACGGCGGGGCTATCCGCGGCGCGCAGCCAGCCATATGGGAAGCAGGACGGCCCCGACGGCGAGGACCTTGAGCAGGATGCCCGAGAGGGCGCGTACCGTCTGCCCGGCCCCAGAAAAGAGCAGCTCCAGTTGCGGTGCGCAGACCGCGGCCAGCGCCGCGAACACGAGCACCAGACCGAGCAGCCGGCCTGCCAGGGCGCTCCGCTGCCGGAGGCGGTCGATCCAGCGCGACAGAAGATCGTCCGCGTCATCCGTCTCTTCCGACCCGGTCCGGCCTGCCTGCTCGCCGGAGTGCGGCCCGCCGGTCGAAGCCCAGATGCCGATCGCCCAGCACAGGGCGACCACCCCGGCCGCAATGCCGCCCCGGGTCAGCGCCTCGGTCGCCGGAGAGTCGATCATCCGCAGCGGGAAACAGAGCAGAAAGGCGACAACCGCCGCCGCAGGCATCCCGAGCCACAGCCGTCCGCGCGCACGAAACATCATGCCCAACCGCACGCGCAACCGCTCCACTCCGTGCTGATTCCGGGCGACAGTCCGCCCGACCCGGTCGCGGAGGCGGTCCTTGAAACGACCGCCGCTTGCCATATCGTCAAAGGGATTTCCGTTCATGATCCGGATTCGTTTGAGGGTCTCTTCGACACGGCCGGCAAATCCGTCCTCTTGTCCGGCGATGCCTCGGCTCGGGCAGCCTGCGGACGGCTCTTCTTCAGCCGCCCGCTGCGCCGCAGCGCATCGGCGATGATCCACTGGAGCTGGCCGTTGATCGAGCGGAACTCATCTTCGGCCCACGCCTCGAGCGCCGCCATCGTCGCCGCATCGACACGCAGCACGAAACTCCGGGTATTTGTCTCACGCGCCATCGGGTCAATGGTGAAGCGTTCCGGCATTGACCACGGGCTGCGCCGCCTCGTCGGCACAGAGCACCACGAGCAGGTTCGAGACCATCGCCGCCTTGCGCTCCTCGTCCAGTTCGACGACCTGCTCGTCGGAGAGGCGGTCGAGCGCCATATGCACCATCGACACGGCCCCCTCGACGATCTTCTCGCGGGCGGCGATCACGGCATCGGCCTGCTGGCGGCGCAGCATCACGGCAGCAATCTCCGGCGCATAGGCCAGGTAGTTGATCCGCGCCTCGACGACCTCGATACCGGCCATCGCCAGGCGCTCGTTCAGCTTCGCCTCGAGCTGCTCGTTGATCTCCTCGCTGTTCGAGCGCAGCGTCAGCGCCTCACCCTTCACGCCGTTGTCGTCGTAGGCATAGCAGCCGGCCACCTGCCGCAGCGCCGCATCGCTCTGCACGTTCACGAAATTCTGCAGCACGTTCATGCGCGCCGAAGCCGAGACACCCTGTCCGGGCGCAGCCGGCGCCGCGTCGATCTCGAAGACGGCCTTGTAGATGTCGTCGCGCTTGATGCGCCAGACGAGCACCAGACCGATCAGGATCGGGTTGCCCGTCTTGTCATTGACCTTGATCGGATCGACATTGAGGTTGCGCGCACGCATCGAAACGGGCTTGGCCGACATGAAGGGATTGACCCACCAGAAGCCCGTTTCGTAGAACGTGCCGCGGTAGTTGCCGAAGAAGACCATCACCCGCGCCTCGTTGGGTTCCAACAACATGAAGCCGCACAGGCCGATCACGACGGCAAGCAGCCCCGCCGCCCCGCCGGCGATCATCCACGCCCCGCCCGGCTGCGGGGAATCGGCACGCAGGGCACCCCATACGATCAAAGCGATGAATCCGGCCAGCAGAACGAGTTCGCACGCCAGCGCCACAAAACCGTTGGCTTTCCAGCCGTCATAGACGAAGTTCCGGTCCTTCATATTTGTTTGCAATGATATTAATTTGATATCACAAATCTATCCTTTTTCCCCGAATATTCCAAATGTCCGGCCGTTTTTCCTTCCGGCCGCAATGCCGCCGACCGGCCGGCGGGAGGACCGGCCGGCCTCTGGCACAGTTCGTGCAACCCGACAGGCGGAATATACCGCAAATTCTAAAACTGAAACGTATGGATCTTTTGAAACACAAGGAAGACACGCTGACCGACGTATTCGGCACGCGCGAGATGCGTTCGCCCGCACCCACGGAGTTCATACCCAAGGGCAAGACGGCCCCCGAGGTGGCCTACCAGATGGTCAAGGAGGAGACCTACCCCCAGACCCAGCCGCGCCTGAACCTGGCCACGTTCGTCACGACCTACATGGACGACCACGCCACCCGGCTGATGAACGAGGCGATCAACGTCAATTACATCGACGAGACGGAGTACCCGCGCGTGGCCGTCATGTGCGGCCGCTGCCTGAACATCCTCGCCAACCTCTGGAACACGCCCGAGAAGGCGCAGTGGAAGACCGGCGCACCGGGCATCGGCTCGTCGGAGGCCTGCATGCTGGGCGGCGTGGCGGCCTGGCTCCGCTGGCGCAACCGCCGCAAGACTGCCGGCAAGCCCTTCGACAAACCCAACCTGGTGATGAGTTCGGCCTACCAGGTCGTCTGGGAGAAGTTCTGCCAGCTGTGGCAGATCGAGCTGCGCACCGTGCCGATCGACATGCAGCACCCGACGCTCGACATCGAGGCGGCGCTCAGGCTCTGCGACGAGAATACGATCTGCATCGTGCCGATCGCCGGCGTCACCTGGTCGGGGCTCGACGACGACATCGAGAGGCTCGACAAGGCGCTCGACGCCTACAACCGCCGGACCGGATTTGAGATCCCGATCCATGTCGATGCCGCCTCGGGAGGCTTCATTCTCCCCTTCCTGCACCCCGAAAGGAAGTGGGACTTCCGCCTGAAATGGGTGCTCTCCATCTCGACCTCGGGCCACAAGTTCGGACTGGTCTACCCGGGGCTGGGCTGGGTCGTCTGGAAAGACAAGAAATATCTTCCCGACGAGATGTCGTTCTCGGTCAATTACCTCGGGGCCAGCATCACGCAGGTCGGGCTCAACTTCTCGCGCCCGGCGGCGCAGATCCTCGGGCAGTACTACAACTTCATCCGGCTCGGATTCGAGGGCTACCGCGAGATCCAGCAGAACTCGATGGACATCGCCGCCTACTGCCACCGCGAGATCGGCAAGATGTCCTGCTTCCGCAACTTCGCCCCGGAGGTGGTCAATCCGCTCTTCATCTGGTCGCTCGACCCCGAATACGAAAAAACGGCCAAATGGACCCTCTTCGACCTGCAGGCCCGCCTGCAGCAGAGCGGCTGGATGGTGCCCGCCTACACGATGCCGGCCAACATCGAGCAGACGATCGTCATGCGCATCGTCGTGCGGCAGGGCATGTCGCGCGACATGGCCGACATGCTGCTGCAGGACATCCGCAACGCCGTGGCGGAGTTCGAGGAGTTGCAGTACCCCACCCCCTCGCGGCTCAAGTTCGAGCGCAGCGAACACCAGAAAGGCAAGGTCTACACGCACTGACGTCTGCCGTGCGGCCGTCGGACCCGGACGGATGCACCCCCGTGGGGCGCATCCGTCGTCTTTTTGCGCCGCAGCCTGCCATTACGGAGGTTTCCGAAGCCGAAACGGACAACTTCGGGTGGGAAAGAGACTTGTCCGTCCCGGAAAAAAAGCGTAACTTTGATGCGTTTTACAGTCCGACGCCCTCCGATGGAACATGCATTCGACATCTTTCTGACCGTCATGGCCTTCCTGGCCCTCGCGGTCTTCATCGCCCTTCACTTCTTCGAGGCCGGGTACGGCTACCTCTTCAACCGGCGGTACGGCCCCCCGATCCCCAACAAAATCGGATGGGTCCTCATGGAGTCCCCTGTCTTCATCCTCATGTGTGTGCTGTGGGCCACGTCCGACCGCATGGGACAGGCCGGCCCCCTCACGCTCTTCCTCCTCTTCCAGGCCCACTACTTCCAGCGCTCGTTCATCTTCCCGCTGCTCATCCGCGGCAACTCGAAGATGCCCCTCGGCATCGTCCTCATGGGCATGGTATTCAATACGCTCAATGCCCTGATGCAGGGCGGCTGGATCTTCTGGGTATCCCCCGACGGCTACTACGACAACTGGTTCTCGCAGCCCTGGATCTACATCGGCGGCGCACTCTTCATTGCCGGCATGGCCATCAACCTCCACTCGGACCGGATCATCCGCCACCTGCGCCAACCCGGCGACACGCGCCACTACATCCCGCGCGGCGGCATGTTCCGCTACGTCTCGTCGGCCAACTACTTCGGCGAGCTGCTCGAATGGGTCGGCTTCGCCGTGGCCTCGTGGTCGTGGGCCGGCGCGGTCTTCGCCTGGTGGACCTTCGCCAACCTCGCGCCCCGCGCCGCCTCGCTGCGCCGCCGCTACGAGCGGGAGTTCGGCGAGGAGTTTTCCAAACTCCGACGCAAACGCATCATACCCTTCATCTACTGATACCGAACCATGTCAAACCTCTTTACACCCTATAAGCTGGGGCCCGTCACGCTGCGCAACCGAACGATCCGCTCGGCGGCGTTCGAGTCGATGGGCAAGGACTTCGGCCCCACCGAACAGCTCAAGCAGTACCACGTCTCGGTGGCCCGCGGCGGCATCGGCATGACGACGCTGGCCTACGCCGCCGTATCGCGCAGCGGCCTGTCGTTCAACAAGCAGCTGTGGCTGCGCCCCGCCATCGTTCCGGGGCTGCGCGAGATCACCGACGCCATCCACCGCGAGGGGGCCGCGGCCGCCATACAGATCGGCCACTGCGGCAACATGACCCACCTGACGACCGCCGGGCAGATCCCGATCGGCGCCTCGTCGGGCTTCAACCTCTACGCCTACACCCCGGTGCGCGGGATGCGGCACAGCGAAATCGAAGAGGTCGCCCGCGACTTCGGACGCGCCGTCCGCACGGCCCGCGACGCCGGATTCGATTCGGTGGAGGTGCACGCCGGCCACGGGTACCTCATCTCGCAGTTCCTCTCGCCCTACACGAACCACCGCTGCGACGAATACGGCGGATCGCTCGAAAACCGCATGCGTTTCATGCGCATGTGCCTCGACGAGGCGGTCGGGGCCGCCCGCTCCTGCGGCATGGCCATCACCGTCAAGCACAACATGTACGACGGCTTCAAGGGCGGCATCGAGATTCCCGAAAGCATCGAGATCGCCCGGGTCATCGAATCATACGGCGTGGACGGCATCGTCCTCTCGGGCGGCTTCGTCTCGAAGGCCCCGATGGCCGTCATGCGCGGGCTGATCCCGATCTACACGATGAGCTACTACTCCCCCTGGTGGCTCCGCTACTTCATCCGCTGGTGCGGCCCCCTGATGATCAAGCAGTTTCCCTTCGAGGAGTGCTACTTCCTCGAGGACGCCAGAAAGTTCCGCGCCGAGCTGAAGTGCCCGCTGATCTACGTCGGCGGCCTGGTCAGCCGCGAAGGCATCGACCGGGCCCTCGACGCCGGCTTCGAGCTGGTGCAGATGGCCCGCGCTCTGGTAAACGACCCGGATTTCGTGAACAAGCTGCAGGCGGGCGATGCGGCGACCCGCAGCGCCTGCGACCACCGCAACTACTGCATCGCCCGCATGTACTCCGTGGACATGAAGTGCTGCAAGGATTGCCCCGACCTGCCGCGAAAAATCGTCGAAGAGCTCAAACGTCTGCCGTAATGAGCACACGAAACCATACGAAAGGGTGCAAACGCGGCACCGTACAGCCGGGCTCGGCCTGGGCTCTCGTAACGGGTGCCGGATCGGGCATCGGACGTTGCTACGCGCTGCGGCTGGCCGCCCTGGGATACAATCTCGTACTGGCCGGCAACCGGCCGGAACCGCTCGAAACGGTCCGCAGAGAAGTCGAAACCTCCAGTCCCGAAACGCGAATACGGACGGTCAGCATCGACCTGGCCCGTATCGGCGCCGCGGAGGAGCTGCACGATCTTACCCGGCGCGAAGGGATCGAGATCGACGTCGTGATCAACAATGCCGGCATCTTCTCCTTCTGCGACCTGCTCCGCACACCAGCCGAGCGGATCGAGCGGATCATCCTCCTGCACGACCTGACCAACACCGAGATGTGCCGCCTCTATGCCGCCGACATGGTGCGCCGCGGCTGCCGGGGGCACATACTCAACATGTCCTCCTACTCGCTGTGGATGCCCTTCCCGGGGCTGTCGCTCTACAGCGCCTCGAAGGCCTACCTGCGGGCCTTCTCCGTGGCCTTCGCCAAGGAGGTCCGCGAACACGGCATCCGCGTTACGGCCGTCTGCCCGGCCGGCGTGGCCACCGACCTCTATGGACTGACACCCCGCTGGCAGCGAATCGGACTGCGCCTGGGGGTACTCATCTCGGCCGACTCCTGCGCCCGGCGCGGGCTGCGCGCCCTGTGGCGGGGACGCCGCACGATCGTCCCCGACTGGTGGAACCGCATCTGGATTCCGCTGTGCAAACTGCTGCCGATGTGGGTAATCCGACCGTTGAGACGTTACACCATGCAATTTCAGAAATAAGGATGGAAAACATACGAAACGTGGTCTTCGATCTGGGAGGCGTCCTCGTGGATCTGGACATCGACCGCTGCAAGGCGGCATTCCGCAGCCTCGGCATGGAAGCCGTGGCGCAACTGATCGACCCCTGCTACCCGGCCGAGATGATCGGCCGCCTCGAACACGGCGAGATTTCGTTCCACGAAGCCTGCGAGGAGATGCGCCGGCTCGCCGGCCGGCCCGACATTCCCGACGAGCGGATCGCCTGGGCCTACGGAGAGTTCCTCACGGGCGTATCGGCCACGAAGCTGCGGGCCATCGAACGCCTGCGCGACCGCGGGCTGAAGAGCTACGTCCTCTCGAACAACAACCCCGCCTCGATGGAGGTCATCCGCCGGATGTTCCGCTGCGACGGACACGCGATGGAGCACTGCTTCGACCGCATCTACCTCTCCTACGAACTCCGCGAGCTGAAGCCCTCGGAGGCAATCTTCCGCAAGATGATCGACGACAGCGGAATGGTCCCGTCCGAGACGCTCTTCATCGACGACGGACAACGCAACGTCGAGGCGGCCCGGCAGATGGGCTTCGCGGTCTACATGCCGGCTCCGGGCGAAGATTTCACCCACCTGCTGGAGAGCCTCTGCGAAGCCTGACGTCCGATACCCCACACCCGTGCGGGGAATGTTTCGCGGGAAAAGTTTGCCGGAACGGAAAAAAGCGGTATCTTTGCACACCCGGCGGCCGACCGGCAGCCGGAAATTTCGGGGTGTAGCGCAGTCCGGTTAGCGCACCTGCTTTGGGAGCAGGGGGTCACAGGTTCGAATCCTGTTACCCCGACAAAATGAAAGCCAGCCGTTTGCAGCGATGCAGACGGCTGGTTCGCTTTTGGTCCGGCCATGCCGGGCGGGGAAAGGCAAGTCACCGGCAAGAACGGATGCGGACGGCCTGACAGAATGGCCGAACGCACGAGATTTCATGCCCGGAGCTGCGGCCAGCCACAATGGCCGGACGTAAACCGTCCCATGCAGCCGGGCTCAATGGCCCGCCAAGCGCGCCACAGCATGGGCCCATGCCGAACGGAAAAAGGCCGCAGGCAGAGGCTCGTCGTAGACCAGCCGGTGTTTCCACCGGCTCCGCCACCAGCGAAGCAGCCGCCCTCGAAGCGGTGGCGGCGACACGTCGGGACGCCGCATGGCCTCCTCCAACACCCTGCTCTCAAGCGCTGCACTGCACACGGCCGGCGGGACCGCCGCGGCGTCGAGCCCCAGATGACCGACACACAGCGCATCGAGGCAGTCGAGAAACCGCTCCATCCGCAGACTCCGCGCCTGCTCCGCAAAAACAGCCCAATCGATCTCTTTCCCACACCGGTCCAGGAACTGCCGCCAGTCGGCCAAGTGGCGCAGGCCGAACCCTGCCGCGGCGAAATGCACGGCGGCATGCCGCAGCAGATGGAGCGCCCCGAACTGCGGCGAGGGCAGCAACACCCGCTCCCCGCCGACATCGACCGCTTCCGGGCCCGACACTGCCAGGCGTTCCAACAGCGGTTCGAGCCGCACATTCGAGGCATGGGTCCGCGGATCGAAAAAGCAGGCGTGGTTCTCAACCGCCACCCTGCCGATCCGGAAGGTCGTGTGGTGGCCGTCGAAGGCACGTTCCGGGGGGCCGAACCGCTCCGCAAGGCAACGGTCCGCTTCGCGCCGGCGGCCGAAAAACCAGACATCGACATCGCCGCACGGACGAAGAGCCGGCACGGGATAGAGCCGGCTCAATCCGTAACCCTTGAGCAGCAGCATCGGCAGCCCCTCTTCACGTGAGAGCGCAGCCAACCGCACGACGGCATCGCGTTGCGCAAGCCATCGCTTCTCCAGCTGCTGCACGTGGCAGGCCCATGCCAGCCGCACCTCCCGGGGTGGAGCGGCGGCACCGGACAAACGGCCGACCACGGGCCACACCACGCCGGCCACCCCGTGTGCGGCCGCCAGGCGGAACATGCCGTGCCACCACACGGCGGCTTCGCCCGGCCGGAACCCGTCCCCGGAAAGTTCCGTACCGACCGCCGTGCGCTGCAATGCCTCCCGCATCCAGCCGATCAAACACGCTTCGGGTCGCTGCATGATTGAAAAACGGGCAAAAGCCATACCGGATTCGAAAATAAATGGGCCGCTATGTCTTCGAAATTCATAAAAAAGTCGTACCTTCGTAGTCGATCCGGACCCCTTTTTACACAAAATGATCCTCCTGAACGAAAAAAAAGAGTGCTGCGGCTGCGGTGCCTGTGCCGAGAGTTGCCCGGCCCGTTGCATCCGGATGGAGGAGGATGCCGAGGGGTTCCTTTACCCTGCTGTCCAGGCCGACGCCTGCACCGGCTGCGGGCTCTGCGAGCGCATCTGCCCGATGCGCCACCCCGCGCCCGAACACACGCCGTCGGAGGTGTGGGCCGCACGGAACAACGATATGGCCACCCGCACCGGCAGTTCGTCGGGCGGCATCTTCCTGCCCCTGGCCCGCCTCACGCTCCGCAAGGGAGGTCTCGTCTTCGGCGCCGCCTTCGAATCCTATACGTTCGGGGGGGGACAATCCGGCACCGCAGCGCCACATGCGAGGAGGAACTCGCGGCACTCGCCAAATCCAAATACGCACAAAGCGATACGTCCGGAACCTTCCGGGAGGTAGCCCGCGTCCTTGACCAGGGTCGCGAAGTCCTCTACACGGGTACCCCCTGTCAGATCGCCGGACTGCGGGCCTTTCTGCGCGGCCGCTCCACCGACCGCCTCGTGACGGCCGAATGTCTCTGCCACGGCGTACCCTCCCCGGGCCTGCTGCGCCGTTACCTGCAGGAGCTCACCGGAGGGCGTCCGATTCTCGGCATCGACTTCCGCGACAAGCGCGACGGCTGGCGCAAATACCGCTTCACGGTGCGCACCGCACGCCGCACCTACAGCATCACGGCCCGCAAGGATGTCTATTTTCGGGCATTCCTCGACGACTGGACCCTGCGCCCGAGCTGCTACGCCTGCCCCTTCAAGTCGGGGCGGAGCGGCAGCGATCTCTCGCTGGGCGATTTCTGGAACGTCCGGGAGGTCCTCCCCGGATCCGACGACGACCGCGGCACGAGCCTCGTGCTGGCCTACACACAATCGGGAGCCCGCCGCCTGGCCGAACTCTTCGCCGCAACGGATGAATCGGGCCGGCCGGCATTCGACTCGCAGCGCCTCGAATGGGACGGGCGCATCCGCCGGCGCAACGGAGGGTTCAAGACCGAGATCGAAATCCCCGCGGCCCGCACGGCCCTTTTCGACGAGCTGGCCGCATCGGAACGGGTCACCCGACCGCTTTTCCGCCACATCTGGCCCGGACGGATACAACGGCTCAAGCGGCTGCTGCATCGCATCACGGCATACAAGCACCACAGATCCATACATGAAAATCGCATTACTGACCCTGCCGCTCAACTCCAACTACGGCGGCGTTCTCCAGGCCTTCGCGCTGAAGAGCCACCTGACCCGACTGGGCCACGAGGTATGGCTCATCGACAACCGCAAACGCCTCAAACCGGTGAGCAACGCCTTCCTGAAGACCGTCCTGCGCCGGGCCGTGGAGTCGCTCTTCCACCCCAAGGAGATCTTCGCCGAGATGAACACCCTGCTGACGCAGGACTACAAGAAGTCGGAGATTGAGAAATTCATCTACCGCCGCCTCACGCCGAAGACCCAGCCGGTCTTCGACGCTGCGGACTATGCCGAGCTGGCCGCTTCCGGGAACGGATTCGACCTCTACATCGTCGGCAGCGACCAGGTCTGGCGCCCGCGCTACGCAGGCGACCCGGAGCCCTATTTCTTCTCGTTTCTGGAGGGAAGCGGCGCCCGGCGTATCTCCTATGCCGCTTCGTTCGGCGCCGGCGACTGCGAATACACGCGCGAACAGCGCATGCGCTGCGGAGAGCTGCTGGCCGGATTCGAAGGGGTTTCGGTGCGTGAAGACACCGCCGTCGGGCAGTGTCGCGAATACTTCGGCTGCGACCGCGCGGTACACGTGCTCGACCCGGCGATGCTGCTGACGGCCGACGACTACCGCACGCTCTTCACCGCCGGCTCCGCACCAAGCGACACGCTCTACTGCTACCTGTTCCGCGTGAAGCCCGGGGCCCGGCACATCCTGCAGGATTTCGCTGAACGCCACAACCTGCGCGTAGTCCGCACGACGGACCGCCCGAATGCGGCGCAGGGAAAGATGCCCGGCATCGGCGAGTGGCTCGCCGGGCTGCACGAGGCGCGCTACGTCATCACGGACTCGTTCCATGCATGCGTCTTCTGCATCCTCTTCCACAAGCCCTTCGCCGCCTACATCAACCGCAGCCGCGGCTCGGCACGCATCCACTCGCTGTTGAAGCAGTTCGGACTCGAGTCGCGCATCCTCTCATCGGGGCTGCAGGATATCTCTATGCTCGACACGCCGATCGACTGGGAGGCGGTGGACCGGATCCTGGAGCGGCGGCGCGCCGAGTCGTACGCATTCCTCGATGCACACCTCTGCCCGGCATCCGATACGGTAACGGCAGCCGAGCCGGACGGACGGGCGGCAACTGCCAAGGCTCCGGCCGGAACGGGCAAACGGATCCCCGCGACCAAGGCCCCGCTGCCCGAAATCGTCTGAAGGAGACGTACCGGCACGCCGTTCCGCGCGCCCGGAGGTCGTGCGGAACGGGCCGTCAAACGCCAGCCTCGCGGCTGATGTCCGTCACCGTGGCGCGGACGTAGGCGATCAGGTCCGCCGGTGCGATCTTCAGCTGCAGGCCGCGCACCCCGGCACTGATGTAGATGAACGGCTGGGCTTCGACCGACGCATGGATATAGGTCGGGAAGGATTTCTTCATGCCGATCGGCGAACAGCCGCCGCGGATGTATCCCGTCACGGGCAGCAGCTCCTTCATCGGGATCAGATCCACCTTCTTGTTGCCCGAGACCCGGGCTGCCGCCTTGAGGTCCACTTCGTGGTTGCCGGGAACCACACAGACGAAATAGCCCGTGCGGTCGCCCTTGAGCACAAGGGTCTTGAAGACGCAGGCGATCTCCTCGCCCAGCTGCTCGGCGACGTGTGTCGCCGCCAGATGCTCCTCGTCCACGCGGTAGGGCACCAGTTCGTAGGCGATCTTCGCACGGTCGAGCAACCGTGCGGCGTTCGTTTTCTCTATCTTCGAATGGCTCATATTGTCTCTTTTGTCGTTCGATCTCCCGCAAAAGTAATTTATTTTCGGCGAATCGGTACTTTTTGGCTACATTTGTCCTTATGATGCTCTGCCGGATCATCCTCCTTGCAACAGCCCTGCTGTACGCACTCGGTGCCGCAGCCCAGACCACGCGCGTGCGCGGCCGGGTCACCGACGCCGCCGACGGACATCCCCTGCAGTTCGCCAGCGTCGTCTTCCCCGGCACCACAACGGGAATCACCACCGACGAGAAGGGCATCTACGCGCTCGAGACGCGCGACACCTCGACCCGCGTCCAGGCCTCGATCGTGGGTTACACCCCCGCCACGCAGACGATCACCCCCGGGGCATTCAACGAGGTGAACTTCGCCCTGCAGGCCATGGAGTTCGGCATCGACCGGGTGGTCATCACCCCGGGCGACAACCCCGCGCTGCCCATCCTGCGCGAAGCGATCCGCCGCCGTGCGGAGAACGACCCCGAGCAGTACGACACCTACCGGTGCCGCACCTACACGAAGATGGAGCTCGACCTGACGAACATCCGCCCCGGATTCCGCAACAAACGGCTCCAGCGCAACTTCGGATTCGTCTTCGACTACATGGACACCTCGGCGCTCACCGGACAGCCCTACCTGCCGGCCATGATCTCCGAGTCGTCGGCCGACCTCTACCACAGCCTCAGCCCCTCCTTCACGCGCGAGGTGATCCGCGCCAGCCGCGTCTCGGGCGTCGAGGACAGCTTCGCCGTCGCCCAGTTCACGGGCGGCATGCACGGCGACGTGAACTTCTACGACCATTTCATCGACCTGTTCGACGTGCGCTTCGCCGGACCGCTCGGTCCGGGCGGCACCTCGTTCTACAACTATTTCCTGGTGGACAGCCTCACGGTCGATGGCCGCAAGACCTACAAGATCCGCTTCCACCCCCGCCGCCTGACCTCGCCGGTGCTCGACGGCGAGCTGCACATCGACTCGGCCAGCTATGCCCTGCGCTCGGCCTCGGCCCGCATGCCCCGGGGCGTGAACGTCAATTGGATCCGCCACCTGCGTCTCGACAACGAGAACAGCCCCACACCGGACGGCCGCTGGTTCCGCGACCGCGACCGCGTCTCGGCCGAGTTCTCGCTCACGACGGCCGACTCCTCGAAGCTCGTCTCGTTCATCGGCACGCGCGAAATCACCTATTCGGACGTGCACATCGGCGAGCCGATCCCCGAGGAGGTGCTGCGCATGGACAACCGCGTGGTACTGGCCGACGAGGAGACCAACCGCCGCGACGAGGCCTTCTGGGATTCGGTGCGCCCCTACGCGCTGAGCGACCGCGAACGGGGCATCTACTCGATGGTCGATTCGATCCAGGAGGTCCCGCTCTACCGCAACATCTACACGCTCATCAATACGCTGATCGTCGGTCACTGGAACACGAAGTACATCGGCATCGGCCCCTACTACAAGATGGCCAGTTTCAACCGCCTTGAAGGGTTCCGCATGCAGCTCGGCGGGCGCACGACCACCGAGCTGAGCCGCCGCTTCCGCATCTCGGGATATGCGGCCTACGGTACGCGCGACGGACGGTTCAAGGGAGGCGGGAGCCTCGAGGTAGCCTTCAACCGGCAGCTGACGCGCGAGCTGACCCTCTCGGGCCGCCACGACGTGCTGCAGCTCGGCGCCGGAGAAAATGCGCTGACCGAGAGCAACATCCTCTCGTCGATCCTCTCGCGCGGCGACACGCGGCTGTCGATGGTGGACGAAGGCGACCTGGCCTACGAACACGAATGGCACCACGGCGTGACGGCCTTCCTCGGCACACGGCTCAGGAGGATCCATGCCAACCGCTACGTCCCGATGCGCTACCCCGACGGCCGCCCGGCCGGCTCCGTCGCCGACGCCTCGGTACGCGTGGGGCTGCGCTTCGCCAAGGACGAAACCGTCTACCGCCAGCCCTTCGACAAGCAGTCGCTCGGATCGAAATACCCGATCACCACCCTCTTCTTCACGGCCGGCATCCCGGGAATCCTCGACCGAAGCAGCCGCTACTGCCGCATCGAGGGATCGCTCCGCTACCGCCCCGAACTGCCGCCCCTCGGCTACTCGGACCTCACACTGCAGGGCGGTCACATCTCGGGCCGGGTCCCCTACCTGCTGCTCAAGCTCCACGAAGGCAACGGCACCTACTTCTACGACCCCTATGCCTTCTCGTGCATGGACTACTACGAATTCGCCTCCGACACGTGGTTCGCCTGGTTCTACGAGCACCACTTCAACGGCATCCTGCTCGGTCGCCTGCCCCTGATCAAGCGACTCAAGTGGCGCGAAGTGGCCATCTGCAAGGGTGTCTGGGGCACACTCTCCGAACGCAACAACGGCGCACGCCCCGGCTCGGGCGCCCCGCTGCTCTTCCCGCCGGGCATGTCCTCCGTCTCGACGCCCTATGTCGAGGCGGGCTTCGGCATCGAGAACATCCTGCGCATCTGCCGCGTCGATTTCATCTGGCGCCTCACGCACCGCGACCCGCAGCCCGGCGAACGGATCCAGCGCTTCGCGGTCAATCTGGGCGTGCAGCTCAAATTCTGAGGCCCGAAGGTTCAGGGTGTCGGATTTTTAGCTACCTTTGCCCGCTGAAAACGACACGACGATGAAAAAAGCTGCGCTTTTCGACATGGACGGCACGCTGGTGGACAACACCCCGGCCCACATCCGCGCCTTCGAGATCTTCTGCGACCGCTACGGAGTCCGCAACTGGAAAGAACGCCTCTCCCAGGGATTCGGCATGGGCAACGACGACATCATGCGGCTGATCCTGCCCGAGGAGGTGATCGCCTCGCGCGGGCTGCAGGCCCTGGCCGACGAGAAGGAGGCGATCTACCGCGAGATCTACGCTCCGGAGATCCGCCCCGTCGCAGGACTCCGCGACCTGCTCCTCCGCCTGCGTGCGCTGGGCATCCGCTGCGCCGTCGGGTCGTCGGGCTGCCGGGCTAATGTCGATTTCGTGCTGGAGCACTGCGGCATTGCCGAATTCTTCGACGCCCGGATCTCGGGTGATGCGGTCACGCGCTGCAAACCCGATCCGGAGATCTACCTCAAGGCGGCCGAAGCCCTGGATGTCACCCCGGGCGAATGCATCGTTTTCGAGGATGCCAAGGCCGGCATCGAGGCGGCCCGCCGGGCCGGGGCCGGACGCATCGTCGCGCTGGCCACCACCCTGCCGCGCGAGACGCTGCTTGCGGAGGCGGACGCCGACCGCATCGTCGATGACTTCACGCAGGTCACCGACGCCGACCTGGCCTGACCCACACACGGAAAATAACCCAAAAACACCCTATATCCAATCATGTTCCGCGGATTCCTTACCGTCACGCTGCTGGTCGTCTCCAACGCCTTCATGACGCTGGCATGGTACGGCCACATCGCATTCAAGTCGAAACTCGAGCGCTTCGGCCTGATGGCCATCGTGCTCCTGAGCTGGGGCATCGCCCTGTTCGAATACTGTTTCCAGGTACCGGCCAACCGCCTCGGTTCGGCCGAATTCGGAGGTCCCTTCTCGATCTGGGAGCTGAAGGTCATCCAGGAGGTGGTCTCGCTCTCGGTATTCACCCTCTTCGCGCTGGTCTTCATGAAGTCGGACACGCTGCGCTGGAACCACCTGGCCGGATTTCTCTGCATCATCCTGGCCGTCTATTTCATCTTCCGCAAGTAAACCCGGCAGACTGCCGGTCACAAACACGGTGCAGGGACGGATATCCGTCCCTGCACCGCATCTTTTCCTACGGGAGATTCCCTTTCCCGCCGCTATCCGAACAACGAAAGATAGAACTCCCGGTCGGCGACGTCCGAGGCCTTGATCCGCGACTTGAGGCGCGACTTGCGGGCATAGACGTTGGCCACGCTGTCGCGCATGAAGAGGCTGATGACCTGCGGCGAGAAGCCGCCGAAGACGTAACACAGCAGCCGGCAGTCGGACTCCTTCATGGCGGGGAAATCATGTCGCAGGCGCCGCATCGCCCCGTCGTGCACGGCATCGACCATCTGCTCGACCTCGCGCAGCATTTCGCCGCTCTCGGCAAACCCGTCGATGAGCTCCTTCACCTGACGGAACATCACGGCCTGCTGCGAAGCCGTATTCTCCCGCTCGTAAAAGGTCTTCCCGAGCCGGTCCACGATATCGAAGCGCGTGGCGACCAACCCCTTGAGCCGGTCCTCGACGATCCGCCGCTGCTCGAGCCGCTCGGACAGACGGCCGTATTCGGCGCGGGCCTCGCGCACGAGCGACAACTGCCTGAGGCTGCGCTCGCGCTGCAGCCGCATCTGCTGCCGCACGACCCAGGCCGCGCCTCCGGCCGCCAACAGCGCCATGGCGGCGATGACCATCTCCCAGCGTCGCCGGCTCCGCATCCGATACTCGGCAAAGGCGGCCCGTTCGCGCAGGAACTCCTTCTCGATCATGCCGGCCGACTGCCTCAGGGCATTGCGGTTGAGCGAGTCGTTCATGAGAATATACCGATGGATGTCGCGCGACGCCTCGCGGTAATGGCCCGCACGGACATTGGCCCGGTAGGCCGTATAGAGCAGTGCGGGCAGGTCATTCGGGTCGCTCGTCCGGCGCTCGGCCTCCTGCAGCGTGCGGAGCGCACTGTCCGGATGGTTCCGAAGCAGCTGGACCCGTGCCCGGGTGGCCAGTCCCGCATGCGTCGTGTCGCCCCGGACCGAAGCCTCGATCCGGCCGAGCAGCTCCTCGGGTATGCGCACCGTATCGGGGATGATATAGAGGCGGGCGAATTTCCCGAGACACTGGCGGGCCAGCGAATCGTCGTGCAGTTCATCGGCCAGGTCGAGCGCCATCGAGCAGCATCGCCGCGCCTGCGCGGGATCGCGCATCCGCAGCGCCGTCTCGGCCATGCCGAGCAGGGCGATGACGGCATCGCGCGAATCTCCGCCCCGGATCACCAGATCGCGGGCTTCGCGGTAGTAGCGGTGGGCCCGAGCAAAGTTCTGCTCGGCGTGATAGACCTCGCCGATACGCAGATAGAGCAGTCCGAGGTAACGGGGCTCGTCGATGCGGCGCAGTTTCTCCTCGACCTCGAGGTACATGCGGAGCGCCCCCGACTTGTCGCCCCGCTTCCAGCAGGCGCGTCCGCTGTAATAGAGCATCTTGCAATGGTTGCGCAGGTCGTGCTCACGCGGTCCGTAGTAGGCCTCGGCGATGCGCAGCAGCGAGTCGTCGGGCACATCGAGCGCTCCGCGGTCGGCGGCCTCGACATAGAGCAGCGCATAACGGGCACGGCGGGCCTCGCCGCCGAGCGCCTCGGGCGGAATCTCGCGCAGGATGCGCAGGACGCTGTCGGGTTGCGCGGCGACAATCCGGTCGGCGGCATCGAGCATCCGGTCGGTGGTCCGGTCATCCCCCGAACAGCCGGCACAGGCAAGCAGCGCGCCGATCAGGACAAGCAGGGTTCGTAGCATAACGGTACAGTCAAGGTTTCGAAGGTACGGAATAATCGCGACCCGTGCAAGAGCCGGAGGCGGTTTTGGCGCGAAGGAAACGGCCCCGGGACCCGCAGCGGCGCGATACGCTCCGCCGCACGCCCCCGTACACAACGGTCCGAGGACGGGGGAGCAAATCGCGCGCCCCGCCTTCGGGCCCGGCTTGTCCGGACCGCATGAAGCGGGGCGCACGGCTTGCATATCCAATTGCAAACCTTGTGTTTGCGGAGATTATTTCAAGTTTTCCCTGTCCTTACGGTAGATCTGGTAGGAGTTCACGAAATTCTGCCAGACGATGTAAGCCGTCGGGGCAATCGATGCGATCGGGTCGAGGAACGACTGGGCCATCCATACGGCCAGCACCGTATTCTTCTGCCCGAGCGACTGCCCGCCGGCCACGGCATCGCCGTAGCGGCGGCCGAGCATCCGCCCCACCTTGAACTGCGCCAGGCAAAGCACCAGGGCCGCCACGGCCAGCCACAGCTCGGTCCGCAGCGATGCGTCGTGCAGGTCGATGATGAAGGCCGTCGTGCGGCCGATGATGACCACCAGCGACAGCAGCCACATGTAGAACGAGATCTGCCCGTGGTCGCCAATCCACTGCGCCCCCTTCGGGAAGACAAAGCGGCAGAACTGCGCCGCGGCAAAGGGCATGATCAACAGCGGCGCGATACGGGCCAGAATCTCGGTGAACGAGCAGACGCCCGTGCCCGTGAAGGAGATCACCACGGGGGCATAAACCGCCACGGCCATGTTGCACAGCAGGCTGTAGGTGGCCATCGTCGCCACGTCGGCCCCCAGCATGCCGGCAATGACCACAGCGGCCATCGCCACGGGAGCCAGCACGCAGATCATCGCCCCCTGCGCCACGACGGGATCGAACGGACGCAGGGCGGCATAGACGCCCACGCACGCCACGGCCTGGATCAGCAGCAGCCAGAGATGAAGCATCGAGGGCTTCATCTGCCGGGGCTTGACGCGGCAGAAGGTGACGAAGAGCATCAGGAAAATCAGTGTCGGGGTGATCATCTGCCCCGACCAGGCCTCCAGAGCCGTCACCTGACGGCAGAAGAGCGCCCCGACGACCATGGCCGAAGGCATGGCCACGGTCTTTACGTTGCGGTGCAACGATTCGAGCACATGCATGATCCTGCGTATTTACCGTCCGGCCGAAGCCGGGCGCCGGGGCCTATGCCAGCAGCTCCTTCACCTTGGCCGAGATCTCCTTGCCGTCGGCACGGCCGGCCAGCCGCTTCGACGCCACGCCCATCACCTTGCCCATCTCCTTCATCGACGAAGCGCCGACCTCTGCGATAATCGCGCGCACCTCGGCCGTCAGCTCCTCGGCCGTCAGCTGTTTGGGCAGAAACTCCTGATAGACGGCCACCTGGGCCAGTTCCTCCCGGGCCAGGTCGGGACGGTTCTGCTGCGAGAAGATGGCCGCCGAGTCGGTACCCTGCTTGGCCAGCTTCGAGATGATCTTCAGCACGTCGGCATCGGGCAGTTCGGCGATCTCCGGACCGGCCGTCTTGGCCTCGATGATGTACTTCTTGGCATTGCGCAGGGCGCTCAGCCGCACGGTGTCCTTGGCCTTCATGGCCTCCATGATTCCTTTCGAAATCTGTTGTTCGAGTGACATAATCAAAAACTTTAGGTATTAATTGTTATCTGTCAGAAATTCCATCACATCGCGCATCATCCGATCGCGTTGCACACGATCCGTGAGGGCCTCGAACGGGAATCCTGCCACAAAGGTCCGCCCGCCCGAACCGGCTCCTTCCGATGCAACGGCTGCCGTACCGCCGCCCGCATAGCGCATCACCGGGAAGGCACCCTCGCCTGCGGGCTGCAGCCGATCGACCGTTTCGACCGTGTAGGCATCGGGACGGGGCGTTGTGAAGTAGCGGTACTCGCCGCGCGAGAAGGAGGCGTGGGGCGCCACCACCCGGATCCGCCCGCGCAGGGCCTCGGTCTGGGCGCGCGTCGCGAGCAGGCTGTCCGAAGCGCAGTGCAGCACCTCGCGGGCGAAGTCGCGGCCCGACTCGGGGGCATCCGCCCGCCAGAGGTCCGTCGTGACGTAACAGCCCGAAGCGAAGAGGTTGCCGCCCTGCCTGAGGTAGTCGGCAATAAAGTCCTGCAGCTCATCGGGAAACGCCTCGAACTCGGGATCGAGCACATCACGTCCCATCGATGTGGTCCGCTGCTTGCCGAGGATCAGGTCCACGGCCCGGTTGCCCGCCAGGTGTTTGTCGCCGCGCAGCACGGCCTGCAGCGAGGCCGAGTGGAACGAGTAGCCGGCCGCCGCAATCGAGCGTCCGTGCAGGGCGGCGTAATCGAACGTATTGCCGCCGATCACATCGGTTTCGTAGTCGCAGCAGCTCGCGCCGAGGGCCAGCGAATCGACCGGGCAGCGCGCCTGCGTCAGGTCGAAGACCCGCTGCGGCCCGATGTAGGAGATGTCGATCCGGTCGGGCACGCCGTTGTCCTCCCCGGCCAGGAACCCGGCCAGCGAGTCGCACCGCATGCTTCGCGGGGCGCTCACCCGGTCGAACCCATTGACGACAAGCACCGTGCCGCGGCTCTCCGGAACCCGACAGGCGGCCACCGTCTCGCTCGGGAGGCTCTCGCCGCCGGCATTGACGGCCGTCACCCGGTAGCTGTAGATGCGCCCCGGCTCCTGATCGGCCATCAGGTAGGGGCGCTCCGTGTATCGTCCGTTGTCGAAGCCGCCGTCATCCACGCGCGTATAGACGACATAACCGTCGGGCACGGCCGTCGCCTCGAGCGAATCGACCGCCGGGACCCACGAGACGCAGACCCGCCCGTCATCGACGAAATCGGTCGTAAGGGCCTCGACGGGCAGCGGCTGCACGACATAGGGCACGTCGTACTGCGAGCAGACGTAGCGCAGAATCCCCTTGTAGACCGCACGGCTGACGAGGAACTTGAAGCGCGGGTCACTGCCATATCGCATGTCGGCAAAATTCTGGTGCGAGAGCAGTTCGAGCAGCATGGTCGGGACGCCCGGCACGCGCGCCTCGTAGTAGGCGCGGTTCCACAGCCCGCGCCGGTTCCACGCCGGCTCCCACGTGCGCCGGATATCCGAGACGACCTGGGTCATCACCAGATCGGTCAGGTCGCGCGAACGGTAGCGGTCGGCACCGCCGTGGAAGCGGCCGCCCTGCTCACGGGTGTAGAAGATGCCCAGCGTGCCGATCGTCTCGTCGCCGTCGCGCACCCCGGCATCGGAGTGGAAGGCCAGGGCCAGGTCGATCGGGATGCGCAGCCCCGCGGAGTCGGGCATCCGTTCGGATCCGCCCGCCAGCGCATTGACCCAGTGGGCACGCGACATGTAGTCGTCCTTGTAGTCGTCGGTGAAGTTCTTGGGCGAATAGACCGAGGCATCGAACCCGGCCCACTGCAGCCAGTAGCGCGCCCCCTCGCAGAAGCGGGGATAGCCGCTCGTCTCCTCGGGATAGAACGTATCCGCCTGCCGGAGCGAGTCGCAGACCGTGCGGGCCACGTTGCCGTAGCCACCGCCGATCTTCACGGCATCGGCCGAAACGGTGCGGCCGGCCACGCGCGAACGGTTGGTGAGCGTAACGACCGTCTGCTCGCCGGGCGCGAAGGCGAAGCGCCCGAGGTAGATCCACGTGCCGCCGCCCATCGTCTGATTGACGGCGAACTCCGTATCGCCGCCCAGGTGGTGGACCGTATAGCGGGCATCGTCGGCACTCCCGGGCAGCGACTCGTAGCTGACATAGAGGGCATATTCGCCCCGCTGCGGCAGCGTGGCCCGCCACTCGGCGCGCCCCGTCGGCTGCTGGCCCGCAACCGTGGAGATGCGGCGCGTCGTGCCGTCGCGGAAGGGATTCTCGTCGCCCCGGTAGACCTGGCGCAGGTGGGCGAAGCCGCGGCCGCCCGGTTGCCACGCCCCGCTCTCGGCATACAGCTCCGGGACGTCGTTGTCGGCCAGCACCTCGACCCGCTGCACGTCGCGCTCGCGCGGCAGCAGGACACAGGCCCCGGCGTTCTCAAGCATCGGGACCAGGTAAGGCAGCACATAGCTCTGCGTGTAGAGGTCCTCGCAGGTCTGCCACAGCTGCGAGCGCTGCCACCGCCAGCGGTTCTCCTTCTGGTCGAAGTAGCGGCCGTGGCTTTGCCACAGGGCGATATGCCGGCCCGAAAGCCCCCGTTCGGGGGTTGCGGCGGCCGACAGGCGGGTGACCAGCGGCCGTTCGGAGCGATTGACGAAGGGGACGACCTGCCGTTTGGCGATCTGCTTGTGCAGCACCGCAGCGTTGCGGCAGGCCATCGGGATCAGTTCGCCGACCTCGCGGCGGTCGGTGTAAATCTCGATCCGCGCCTTGCGGTACTCAGCCGGCAGGGCTGCGCGCACCGAGTCGCGCATGGCCCGCACGTTCTCCTCGCGGAAGGGATAATAGGAGAGCCCGATCGAGGCGTAGACCCGCACGCGGCCGCGCGAGGCCTGCATGCTCTGCACCCTCACATAGCCGCCCGAGACCTCACGGGCCACGATCCGCGTCAGCGTGCGCCCCACGGCCAGGCGGGTCGAGGCGCTCACGGCGGCAGCCGGAGCCGCATGCGCGGCACCGAGGGCCGCAAGCAGGAGCAATATGCGCAGAAATCTATTTTTCATGTCGTTGCGAAACAAGGAACATTCCGATCATGGTGAAGGCCGCGTTGTAGACCAGCAGTTCGAAGCCGATCCGGTAGTCCCACGCCTCGCGGGCCCACCACTGCACGAGGGCGCTCAGCACGGGGGCCGCAACGGCGATCCATGGCATCCAGCCGTCGCGGATGCGGCGCCGCGTGAAGAGGCCGAAGAGGAACATGCCGAGGATCGGCCCGTAGGTATAGCTGGCGACCTTGTAGACCAGGTTGATGACGCTGTCGTCGGCCAGGTAGCCGAAGGCGAGGATCACACCCGCCATGGCCAGCGCCATGAGCAGGTGCACGCTGCGGCGCAGGCGCGTCAGCCGCCGCTCGTCGCAGCGGCGCGTACCCTGCAGGATATCGACCGTGAACGAGGTGGTCAGGGCCGTGAGGGCCGATCCGGCGGCCGAATAGGTGCTCGAGATGAGCCCGACGACGAACAGGATGCCGACAACGGGCGGCAGTCCCCCGTCCACGGCCACCAGCGAGAAGACCTGGTCGCTCTTGGCCGGAAGCTCCAGCCCGGTGTGTCCGGCGTAGAGGTAGAGCAGCACGCCGAGGACCAGGAAGAGGAAGATCACGAAGATCTGGCTGACGGCCGTCAGCACGATGTTCTTCTGCGAGTCGCGCGGCGTGGCGCAGCTCAGGTTGCGCTGCATCATGTCCTGGTCGAGGCCGGTCATGGCCACCAGCAGCACGATGCCTGCGGCGAACATCTTCCAGAAATAGCGGTCCGATGCGGGGTCGTCGAAGAAGAAGATGCGCGACATGGGCGAATCGGAGACGGCCTGCACCACCCCGCGGGCCGAGAGGCCGAGCCCGTCGGCGATGAAGACGATCGAGAGGACGAGGCTGCCCACCAGGCAGACGGTCTTGAGCGTGTCGGTCCAGATGAGCGACTGCACGCCGCCCTGCTGCGTGTAGAGCCAGACGAAGGCCATCGTGACCAGCGCGTTGGCCCACAGCGGCAGGCCGTAGTGGTCGAAGACCAGCAGCTGGAGCACCGCACAGACGACGTAGACGCGCAGGGCGGCGCCCAGCATCTTCGAGATGAAGAAGAACCAGGCGCCCGTGCGGTGCGAATGGATGCCGAAGCGGTCGTCGAGGTACTCGTAGAGCGAGACGACCCGCAGCCGGTAAAAGGTCGGGATGAGCAGGAAGGCCACGACAAGCTGCCCGACGGTGAAGCCCGCAACCATCTCCATGTAGGAGAACGAATCGGCGGCCACCGAACCGGGGACCGAGATGAAGGTCACGCCCGACATGGCGGCGCCGATCATGGCGAAGGCCGCCATGTACCACGGGGTGCGGCGCCCGCCGGAGAAGAACCCGGCGTTGTCGGCCCGGCGGCCTGAGAGCCATGCGACGAGGAAGAGGACGGCGATATAGCCCAGGACGGTGGCGATGACGGCTGCAGGTGTCATGGATGCGGATTCGGTATCAGTTTACGATTCGCCAAAGATACGAAAAAACGCGATACGGAGTCCCCAAAAAACGCGCGATTTTCAGCTTCTCCGCAACGGGACGCCCCGCGCGGCGCACGATTTCGCGTCACCGGGAGTCCGAATGCCCCGGAATTTGCATATCTTTACGCCAGACACCTAAAAACAGCGGATATGGCATTTTTCAAGGAATTCAAGGAATTTGCGCTCAAGGGCAATGTCATGGACATGGCCGTCGGCGTAATCATCGGCGGGGCGTTCGGCAAGATCGTCTCGTCGCTCGTGAACGACATCCTCATGCCGCCGATCGGCGCGCTGATCGGCAATGCCGACTTCTCGAACCTGCGTATCGACCTCTCGCGCGTGCGCGACGTCACATCGGAAGCGCTCGGTTCGGTGGCCGAGCTGGCCGGAGGCGGCGAGGCGGCGGCCAAGGCGGCCGAACCGATCTACTGGAACTACGGCGCCTTCATCCAGCAGTGCGTGGATTTCGCCATCCTGGCGTTCTGCGTCTTCCTGATGGTCAAGTTGATGAACCGGCTGATGAAGAAACGCGCCGCGACGCCGCCCGCACCGCCCGCACCCTCGAAGGAGGAGCTGCTGCTTACGGAGATCCGCGACCTGCTCAGGGAGCGGCAGGCCGATGGCCGGTAACCCCGCGCGGAAAACGAACGGATCGGACGGGCAATCCGCACGGATCACTCGTCCCGATCCTTCGTCTTCGAAGGGGCATACTCCTGCAGCACGTAGGTGGTGAAGATCGGGAAGAACATCATCCCGAGCGACGGCAGCAGCACGCTGAAGAGCTTGCCGATCGCCGTGACGGGAAAGATGGCTGCGCCGACGGTCGTGACATTCATCCAGGCCCACCAGAGCGCGTTGCCGAATCCGTGCAGGTGCGGATTGACGGGCAGTTCGTAGTCGTAGAAGATCAGCGCGGAGATGTAGGTGAAGACGACCACCGTGAAGATGTAGGCCGCAAGCAGGCGCCGCACGCGGTTGCCGACCAGCCAGCCGACGACGATCGTCATGGCCAGGAAGGCCCGCAGCAGCGGAACGAGCCCCAGCAGCATGGCGGCTCCGCGCGACAGCGTCACGCCGCTCCACGAAACGATATTGAGGTACGGCACCGAAAGGAGCAGGTAGAACAGGTTGCGCCAAAAAAACCGGAGACTCCAGCCGTCGGCTCCCCAGCGGACGAAGAAGTCGCACAGAAAGAGCAGGCAGACAACAAACTGCACGGCCAGGTACGGACGCGAGAAGTGCTTGCCTCCGGCAATCACCTCCCACGAGATTGCCACGAGCAGCAGCAGGCCTGCCAGAACCTTGACCGCACCAAGTATTTGCAGGAAACGCGGCCCGGGCGGCAGGGGCCTGCCAGCACCCGACGCGAGACCGCGGGCAGCCGTGCGGGAGGCGGATCGTCGCCGGGACTTCGAAGCGGCGGAGGAGGAGGAAGGCCGGGACGGACGGCTGTCCGAACGGAGGGAAAGATTTTGCGACATGATGTTTGTTTTTTTATGACCGGCGCATCATGCTCAAAATCAATGCCACAGGCGAAAAACCTCCCAAAAGGACAAAAATCGGACGTATTTTTTTGGCGAAAGTTTTTGCAGGTATGAATTTTTCTATTACCTTTGCACTCGCTTTCAGCAATGGCGGGATAGCTCAGCTGGTTAGAGCGCATGATTCATAATCATGAGGTCGAGAGTTCAAGTCTCTCTCCCGCTACCAATTAAAAGCCAAGCACTTACAGCAATGTGAGTGCTTTTCTTTTATTCTCTTCTTGCTTTTCCCCAAAAATTAAACCACCTTTATAACGCATTGTGGCGGCATTGTGTCGCATTGTCATTACCGCCCCACTTGCAAAAAACTTGCACAAAAATGGCCTCCATCTCCTTAAAACTCGACCGTCGGCGCGCAAACGTTCGTGGACAATACCCGATTCAGTTCCTCCTCTCCTCAAAAGGGAAGGTAACGACCATTGGTGTAGGTATTAATATCCTGCCTGAACATTGGAACGGCGAAATCAACAAAGCCGTCGTTCCGAAGTGCCCGAATGCCCGCGCGATCAACGAGAGTATCGAGACGCTGTTCTTCCGATACACGAACACACTCCGAGAATTGGATAACGCCGGAAAACTGGCCGGGAAAAGCGTCTCCGAAATCAAGGCACTACTAACCGAGATCAAAACAACATCAAACGAGGAGAGCCTCTCCGACTATTTTCACCGATACGCCGACTCGAGACGCACCGAGAACAGCCGACTGGCCTGCCTCTATACCCTCAAAACGATCGAAGCGTTCGACAAGTCGGACCTCTCGTTCGAATCGATCACCGTTATTTGGCTGAAGGCGTTTGACGCCTATCTCGAAAAGCAAGGCGTCGGGATCAATACCAGGGCCCTGCATTTTCGAAATCTCCGGGCTGTCTTCAACAGCGCCATCAACGAGGATCTGATCGGGCTTGAACACTACCCTTTCCGGAAATTCAAGATCACCTCTTCACGCAAGGACAAGGAGGCGCTCACGGAGGAGCAGCTCCAGCGGCTGATCGCCTACGAGACGCCCTACCCGTTCCGCCGGACGGCCCGGGATCTCTTTCTGCTGTCATTCTACATGTGCGGCATGAACCTGGTGGATCTCTATCATCTCGACCGGCTGCGCGACGGCCGGGCACACTTCGTGCGGACGAAGACCTCCGGCAAGAACATCAACCCGGTGTCGATCCTCGTCCAGCCGGAAGCTGCAGAGATCATCACCCGGTACGCCGGCACGGATCACGTTCTCCGCTTCGCCGAGGAGTCTGCGACCTACCAGACCTTCAACAACCGGATCCAGAAAGCGATTCGCGCAATAGCCCAAGAGTTGAACATCGAAGGACTGACCTTTTACTGGGCGCGCTACACCTGGGCGACGCTGGCCGACAAACTCGGGGTCTCGGAGAAAGAGATCAGCAAGGGACTCGGCCACGTAGACACCTCGATCGCCGGGAAGTTCTGCATCTCTTACGATTGGACCAAGGTAGACCGGGCAAACCGGGCGGTGATCGACTATATTTTAGATCGCGCCACAATACAATAGATATTTTTACACTGTTTTATTTGCACATCAATAGAAATATTTCTATATTTGCAGCGTTAAAAATATTATACAATGAATGAAAGCCGCAGAACTACACAAAATTATCATTGCTAATGGGTGGCGAATCGCCCGACAAAATGGAAGTCATGTTATATATGAAAAAGATGGAAGAAGATACCCCGCTCCTTTCCACGGGGGTAAAGAAATAGGAAACGGACTTTTCAAAAAGATAAAAAAGGAGATGGGCTTGAAATAAGGCCCGTCTCCAACAATCAAAATACAAAAAAGGTGAGTTTTTCACACCGCATGATAAAGAGCCTACAGCAATGAAACAAATTAATGCAATTATCGAAAAAAATTCGGATGGAGGATATAGCGTCTATTGTACAGACGAAATGTTCTCTGGAATGGGCGACACTGCTGAAGCGGCAAAGGAGGATATGAAGGGAGCCATTAAACATTATGTTGATACTTGCCGTCAAGATGGTTACCAATATCCTAAATGGCTCGATGAAGAATACGAAATTGTATATAAATTCGACGCACAATCTTTACTTCAATATTATGAAGGAATTATAACTCCTGCAGCTTTAGGCAGATTATCTGGAATTAACCCAAAACAACTTTGGAGTTACGCCCATGGAAAAACAAAACCCCGTGAAGCTCAGGTAAAAAAGATTGAATCTGCCCTCCATAAATTAGGTGCTGAATTATCAACTATTTCTTTATAGTTATTTTTTGTAGTTACTTTTTCATAAATAATATTTTTAACAATATTTACAAGAGGCCTTTTTGGCCTCTTATTTTTTTATCTAAAATTAACAGACTGAAAATAGCGTCAAATTCTCGTCCGATTCATAGTTGCAGACGATCCATTCCTCCTGCCGACGCCGGCTTGTCTTTGAGGCGCTGATCGTGCGTTCGATCCGATGGATGATCCAACCGTTGCGCTGGGCGCGGCGATCGATCAACTCGAACGGGAACATCGTCAGCATGAAGCGCCCCTTCACCGTCTCGAGCAGATCCAGCAGCTGCTCAAGGTTTTGTTCAGAGAAGACCCCCTCATAATGGCCGCAATCGGAATTCACATAGGGAGGATCGACAAAGTGGAAAGTATCCGGGGAATCGTAGCAGGCAATCACATCGAGCGCATTGCGGTTCTCAATCGTCACGTGCTGCAGACGGATACAGATCCGCTCCGTGAACTCATCCTTGGCATTGCGCACCTTTTTAGGCATGGCGCCATTGAAGTCGTATCCGAACGTGCCGTCGAGCATCGAGGCGAACGACATTTTGCTCAACGCCCAAACAGCCCAGGCCCGCTCGACCGGAGTGAAGAACTGCGGATAGGCATTGACATGCGCCGCGTGCGCATGAAGATCCCGACAATGCAGGGTTTTCTCGATCTGCTGCTTCAGTTCGGGATAGCAGACCTTGGCCATCCAGTAGAAGTTAGTCAGTTCCATATTGAGGTCGTTGATGATCTCGGCCTCGGCCGGACGCTTGGCAAAGAGAACGGCAGCGCCCCCGCAGAACGCCTCAGTGTAGATCCGATGCTGCGGAATATGCGGAAGGATATACTTCAGCAAGGTCTGTTTCCCGCCATAATAAGAGATGGGAGTTTTCATGACACAGATAAATTGTGAATAAAATGTAAATAATCGAACGACGAATTCGTAAATAATTCAGCATATTTGCAGCAGAAGATCTTCACGAATCATCAAATTAATTTGAATTATGAAAGAAAATCATAATACAAAATACTGCAGAGCGTCTATGTCAAACAGGAATTTCCTGAAAAAAGCCAAAGAAGAGATGCCCGTAAAGATTCTACTCGAAAGGATTTTCAAAGAAAGATATTATTCAGACATCAATCTTACCCGAGGTGAAAAACCCGATTTCAAGGTGACTGATAATAGTAACAAGGCGGTAATAGGAATTGAACACGTAAGCTGTTATCCATTAAAAGACCAACATCCGCTACATACTCATATTGTAAAAGGGTTATCCAAATTATGCAGAGAATGTATATCCGAATTACAGAACAACGGTTTTTTCAGGGAAGAGATCCCCTACTCGATCACCATAAAAGTTCCCATCGAACTTTATCTATACGGATATGCACACAGCGAGGAGGGAACAATAAAAGATGAGATTAAAGCCCAAATAGGACATGAAAGGAAAGAGTCAAAATACATTTCAGAGGTCCGAATTTCATACCTCACAGAACCGGTTGAAATTCCTCCGAAAATAAGTATCCAGATTCAGCCCGATATGCTTGTAATAATTCAGCCAAATGAACAATCCATAAGAGAAGCTATCGAGAATAAATCGAAAAAACTCTCCTCCTACAAAAATGGGAACAAAGACATAACCAAATGGTGGTTGTGCCTGGAAATACCTTACAATTCCTTCATCGGTACAATCAAAGAAGATTTACCAGAACCGATCAAATCGGAGTATGATGGAATTTATTTGGTGAACACAAATTCAGGGCTCATTGTCCCATTAAAGCCCGATCCAAACATATAGGATCTACCGTCTCCACAGCGCCACACCGGCCTCGATCTGGCCAAAGACGCTTTTTTTGCGGGGATCGTATCCCGCGGCGGCCGACACGCTGAATCGGCCGAACGTTCGCCGGACATAGGCTCCGGCCCACACCCCACTGCCGTCCGTGGTCATCCAGGCCCCCATCGCGGGGCCCAGTTCCCAGGCGTAAGGTTCGCGGACGAGCTGCACCCGCTCGACCGTCTTGTTGTAGGTTTCAACGTAGTCGAGCCGGGGGCCCAGCGTCCCCACGGCCGGCCCAACCACCCGGGCGTAGTAGGTCGAGTCGCGGTACTCCAGCGTGCGCTCCGTGACCGTTATCTGCACGCTGTCGCCCACGACGACCGCCCGGGCCTCCTGCTCGAACATGGAGTTCGCGTAGGCCATCTCTGCGGCTGCGGTCCATCCGTGGGTACACAGACGAACCAGCCACGTGAAAGCCGCTTCGAGGAAGTACAGCACGTAATACACGACCGGAACCGGCACGAACCACCAGCCGCCACCGAAGAGGATCTGCAGGATCAGGGCAACCAGGAATGCGAGCATCGTGACCTCGTTGTACTGCTCGGCGTGGATGCTCTCATGCTGCTTCGTCTTATACGATAGCGGGGTGCTCGATTTACGCTTAGTGCAAATATAACCGAAGAGCATGGCCGTGGAATATCCCGGCCAAAGCAGGCACTTGGCCAGCCGACTGTTGTAGAAAATGCGTCTCATGTCAGCTTTGGGTTTGGTGATACTCGATGCAGGCCATGATCGCCTCGACGTGCATCGCGGCAATCCGCTCGCGGCCCTCCTCCGAGAGCAGAAAACGGCAGTCGCGCTCGGTGTCCATGAAGAAGTTCTCGGTCAGCACGGCCGGGCACTTCGTGTCGCGCAGGATCGCGAAGTTGCTGTCCCAGTCGGGATCTGCAGGGTCGGCGCTCCCCTTCCGGATCATCCACTCCTTGCCGAACGCCTCCCCGGCCTTCTCGTAGAAGAGGGCCGAATAGCGGTCCGACATCGAATCGCCCAGGCAGGTGTGGGCCTCCCAGCCGGTGCCGCCGCCGGCGTTAGCGTGGACCGACACCAGCAGACAGTTCGACTTGCCTGCGACGTCGCAGATGCCGTTCACGCGGTTGGACCTCACGTACAGCGGCACATCCCGGAGCTCGGGGACGACGATCTCCGCCACGACGCCCCGGGCGTGCAGCCGATCGAAGATCCGGCGCACGATGTCCCGGGCGAACTCATACTCGCGCAGGCGCGATCCGTCCGGCCACACGGGCGAGCATTTGCCGGGCGTCTCCTCGCCGTGGCCGTTGTCCAGGAGGATCTTCATACCTCGGCCTCCTTCTTTTTAGTTTCACGGTCATACCACGTCTTGGCGATGATGCCGGCCACAAAGCCAACGCCGGCGGAGATCGTCGAGGCGATGCGAACACCACCGGGCAGGAAGTTGAACAGCACGACGAGAGCCACCAGCACGGCGGCAACGATCAGAATGGTTTTGGTTGTCTTTGTCATAATCGCAATGTTTTATTAGGTTTGGTCTTTGGTTTTACTCGCAGCCTCGGCCCGCACGCGGTCGAGCTGCCGGATGAACTCGATCACCTCCTTCATGTCCTGCGTCTTGGCCAGTCCCGCCACGATGTCCGTCACCTTGGCCGCCGAGGAGCGCGCAGCACGCAGGTTCTCGCGCACGCTCCACGCCTCGATGCCAACCGCGATCACGGCGGCAGCTCCCGAGGCGTAGGGCATCGAGTAGAGGCCGAACAGCAGGCCCAGCACATCCACGCACATGAAGAGCGCCGTGACCTTGCCGTAGTCGCCGAACTTGGTGAAGGTGCGGCGCAGGCCGTGCGAATCGATCGGCTGATGCAGCGCCCGGGCCTTGCGGATCCCGGCCCGCATGTCGATCATCACGGCCACGAGCATCACCGCCCAGATGATGATCTCCAGCAGGGCGGCCCGCCGCAGGACGATGGCCTCGAGCCCGAATGTATCAAGGAGGATGTCGAACATGGCCTATACAATCAAACAGCGGGTATCCCCGACAGAACTGCCGAACATGACACCCCCGCCACGCAACCGGCTGCCTATTATATCAACCTGCTTCTTCATATCGCATTCTCCTAAAATCCGCTCTTGATCATAACCTCGGTCTCCCCGGTCTTGTCGTACACCTCTCTCTTGAACAGGTCGTACTCGAAGACATACCTCCGCGGCGCTGCCGATTCCCAGTGCCCGCACTCTACGCCCGACACAACAGACACTATTTTCAGAATAATAGACGGAGTAGACATCTGATAAAACCCGATATCTCACTCGGGAACGATCCGGACATCCGAGCCGGCATCGACCGTTCCGTATGCGCTGGTGATATCCGGGTTCTTGAAGTACAGCTTCAGGCTGGTGAGGTTCGAGAAGGTGATCTCAACGGGAGGTTCGGCCTTCTGCTGCGTAATCGTCACATATCGCTGCACGGAGGAGTCCTCCTCAAGGGTGATCAGAGCCTGAATGACGCGGTCCTCGGACGCGGTATTCTCATCCAGCGTAAAGGTCACGGACCTGCCGTCCGCCGAAAGTTCGATCCGGATGCATTCGAGCGGCAGAGGCATGACCTTGGGCGTGCCATTGGTCTCGACCGGAAGCGTGAACGACTGCGCAGCAGAACTTACGGTCGTCTCGTATCGATCCTCGCTCCCGTTCAACCGCAGGTAATACGAATCCGATGCGCCCTCCTGCTTCACGGTGATATACCGAACGATGCTCGGATCTTCGACCAGTCGGACGGTCAAGGTCCCGTTTCGGGCCTCCCCGGCGTTCGAGGCCACGACGATGGAGATGGACGTATTGTTCTCCGACACAGAGGGCGTCAGGAAGGAGGCGCCATTGGTCAGCACCTCCACCGTTCCATTGGTCTGGACGGGAACCGACAACATGCCGGTGCCCGAATCTACGGACGCCACATAATCCTCCGTCGAGCCGTCGATCGTGAGATAATACGGGACCTGCACCGCACCCTTCTGCGTGACCACCACATATCGCTGCACCGTCGGATCCTCCTCCAGCGTGACGAGTATGCTGCAGACCCGCTCCTTCGGAGAGGTGTTCTCCGACACCGTGAACGTGATCGACCGTTTGTCGGGCGCTACCTCGGGATGGATATAATCGATCCCTTCATACTTCACGACCACAGTCCCGTTCGTTTCGAGCGGAACGGCAAAGAATGTCGTCTGAGCCATCACCGTAGTCGAATAATTCCCGTCGGAATTGTTCAGTTTGAGGTAATAGTTCATGACGCCATGCTGCATACAAAATACCTTGCGCAACAACGCGAAGTTCTCTCGGATGCCTACGACAACCGGATCATATGCTACCTGGGAATGGCTTTCGTTCCGGGGGATAGAGATCGTCAGGATATACGCAGGTCCATTGCCGGAAATCGACACCTGCAGCCGTTCGTCCCGCGAAACAATGTACGGAATACCATCTGTTTGCACCCGAATGTCGTATCGGTCTCCAACCGTTGCAATATCATCATACACAACATCACCGGCAACTCCGTCAATCAGGAGATAGAAATACCGGTCCGTAAGGCAATTTTGCTCCAATTGAATGCATTTCAGTTCCCGCACGGGCCCCGCCTGGTCGCAAGTCAAGAAATAGGCACAACTGCCGCTCACGCCGCACCCAGCCACACAAGGCACATTCAGGGAAAAGGCCTTTCTCGTCCGCACGTTATATGCCCACAACTCGGACGGAACTCCGTCGCGCTGGCCGGTCAAGGCTATGACCTGATTGTTGCAGGCGACCATAGCAACATTCACATTACTCGGAAACTCACCGGTAGACCAAATCGTTGCATTCATCTTCAACCCATATCTGACGGCGACCTGCAACAGATAATCCTCGCTGATAAAGCGGACGATGATCTTATCGGATACGGCCGCCATAAGCCACTGACTGTCGGACGTCGGGTCATACGGATCATTCACCCCCAGCAATTCATTCGATGAATGCATATCGTAACCATGCCAATAGCTCGTTCCCGCAGTACCGTTTATCAGGACATATCCATTAGCCATCAGAAACATACCGGTGGCCTGCACTTCGAATTCATCCTGCGACAACAGTTCCAGATTATCAGACAAAACCGAAACGACAGTCTTTCCGATCACGGTCTCCACATCGTAAGAGACCCATATTTTCCGATTCGCATCATAAAGCGCCGTATCCATTTTCAGAATGGAGGAAACCTCCGAACGCATGATGGACACGGCATCTCCCACATTGTCCACAGCATACACCTCCGAACCTCCGGTATATATCACAACGGCATTATACCCTTTGCGGACATCGACCTGGGTCCCGGAATAGGGAAGATCCGACGCCTCACGAGTAAATGTATTATAGATTCTGACCCCGTAAATTCCCTGTTCCGCACTCAGCATATACCTCATGAACAGAGCACCGCACAACGAAGCTGCAATTTCCTCATACGCAGCGAACCGGCCCACGGTGACCCATTCATACGCAGGAAGTTGAAGCCGAAGATCGGCCAACTCCCGCAACTGAACTTTGTACACCTGACGATGGGCGTAAAGTTCCAGCGAATTGACATAATAGAGTGCCTCCGTATATTTCCCGTCCAAGAACAACGAGTTCAGACCAACCCCCTCGGGACATCGCAACTCTCCGTAAAGTTGCCGGGCAATTCGTGATCTCAAATATTGGACATCGGCAGTTGCGATTCCCATCAGTGACCCTTGCTCCGTTGGCGAGATCCACCCGGTAATCGACGAACCGTCAGGCGCCATCAGGACATTCGACATAAACGACATGGCATTGACACAATATCCGCCATCACGTATCGGGATCTCCCACTCGCACTTATCAACATTCGACCGGGTTATCGGGAGTTTCACCATCGAATAATCTACCGGTACCGAACCCGATTCGGAGTTGAAACTGATATTCGCAATGAAGGTTTTCGAACGGTAGCCAGAATATTCATTGATCAATATCACCACGTGTATATCAACCATTTCATTACTTGTATCTCCCATTTTGGGGACAGACGTGATATTGAACTGAAAAGTTTGCGATGACAAATTATTTAACGGATAAAACTCATTGACATCCCCCACATCCGAACGGGCAATCTCCTTCTTCATGGAAGCACCATCACTGTGGACTGTTTCCCACATTCCTGTCGATACGTTCCAATACCTGACAGCTTCCCCGCTCACCGCACGGACACCCACATATGCATATTGAACATAGGACTTGGCATTGAACAATTCGAGCGATATGTTGATATTGGTATTCTCCATCGGAGACATTCTTGCGACAACCCCGTCCGCAACAGGATTTACACCAACCAGAAAAATACGATCCCGCATTATCCTCGACCGAGCTTCGGACACAGCGTTCCCAATCGACCATCGACCGGCCGCATAGAAAGTCTCTTCGGAGAGCTCATCGCTGTTCGCCAACGTAACCTGCGCATATTTATAGGGAGGAAGCAGACCCAACTCCGTAGACGAATTGACATCACATCCGTCCTGCCACATCGCATGCACCACCGGACGCGATAGGCCCAGTACATCTCCATACGGATCGAACCCGACCGGGCGATCAGGATACAGTAAAGACACGATACGACGGATGTGGAACACTCCGCAGGCCTGAAACACTTGGGCATTGAACGGTTTGGTACAGATCTCAAGCACATCCTGCCATGTGGGGCTGTTCTGATATTCATAGATCCGATCGGCATCGATACAGATATCCAAGAACGACGGAACACTCTCTGCCGATGGCGGTTCCGCAATGCCAGTCCATTCAACTACACGCATTTCCGACCCGAGCCGCTGGAACAAATCCGTATACAGTTTTTCCAACGATACCAACCCCGTATACCTCGATCCGTCCGATGTCTGAAACGGCATGGTGTCCAACAGCGACAGGCCGTCCGTTGCCGAAAGCGTCACCACATACGGAGGCCGTGCAAAAGTCTCCTTGTAACTGCCGGCCGACAGGAACCCCCGCCACAGCATCAGTTTTCTGTCTTGCCCGGAGACGTCGGTGCGGTATTCGTAGATCGTAATGCGGTATTTCAACGGATCGACCGAGAAGAGCGACAAGTATTCCATATCGTCCACGCAGAGGATCTTCAGCGTCAGCGAACTGCCTTTCACGGCCGTATACTCCGGATCGTCCGAACTTCCCCACTTAAGAGAGAACACATCCGAATAGGGACGCATCCGCAGGGCCGTGTCATCCGTTCGCGCCGCGGCATCCCGCTCCTCGACCTCGATCCGATAGAGAAGCCGGCCGCGCATCTTCGAGCGGTACTCGCAAAGGTATTTCAATCCGTATCCAGCCATCACGCAAGGGCATTTACATAGTTGATCTTCGCCTGCTCGCGGCTGATCGCGAGCACCAGGTCCGAACCGCTCAATCGGAACGTGCCGCCCACGAACTCGATCGTCTGATGCCCGAGCCCGTACTGACGGAGTTTCGACAGCGGGGCGATCACTTCGGGATCGCTCCCCGCACCGCGGTTGTCGCCCACCAGGGCCATCGTCGGGCCGTAGGCCAGGCCCCCCTCGGCAAGGGCTACACCACCCTCCGCACGTTTATTGAATGCGTTGATCATGGCCGTACCCAAAGCCACCGCGGCAACGCCTACGGCAATGGCCGTCCAGGGAGTAAGCCACGAGGCATTCACTGCAGCTCGGATTGCGACCATCATCGTTCCGAGAGAAATAAGCTGCTTGCCCAGCGATTTGAGGAAATTACCCATCGCAGAGACAATTCCATTCAACATATCGTCGAATGTCCCGTCCCCGGTGAAGATGTTTCCGAGCCCCTCTCCGATCGTCGTGGCGACGTCGGAAAGAAATCCCCGAATCGAAGCCGCCACGTCCATCGTTTGCGCACGGGCCTCGGATGCGAAGTTCGACAGGTTCGCAGCGAAGTTCTGTCTGGCCTCCGACCAGTCGCTCTCGGGCGGATTGATCGCATCCGGATCGAACGCCAAGGGAGAGATCCCGCCTTTTCCGAAGAGATTGCCCGTATCGCCCGCGATGGATTCGCTGCTTCCGATCGCCTGAAGCCGTTCCAACTCGTCACGCAATTCGGCAATCGAGAGGGTCAGATTGTGGATCTCCGAAGTGGAAGTAGCCTCTCTTTTGGCTGCTTCAAGGTCCTTTATCTTCTGTTCTAACTGCCCAATCAGGCCCAACTGCTCCTCCTCCGACACTTTCTGGGAGTCAATTACATTTTCAAGTTCCTTACGAGCCCGTTCCTCTTGTTCAATAGCCTCCGTTTTGATCCTAATAGCTTCAAGCAAATCCTGCTCCTGCTTTCGAAGCACTTTATAGGCCGGATTCTCTGTGACATAGAATCCAACGGACGATTGCATGGAAACATGCTCCGAAGTCGAAAGCATCTTATCCTGAACCTCTTTAAGCTTCTTCTGCAATTCCGTTAGTGTCGATTTGTCAGCAAGCTCCACGGCAAACTCATGGTGCGCATTTTTGGCTGCTATGAAAATAGTCGCTAATCCTCCTATCGCAAGAGCTGCCAATCCGGCCGGTCCAGCTAAAGAAGCCAATCCGACTTTAAGCATTGGCAACATCTTTATAACACCTCCCAACCCGAGCGACAACGGTCCAACAACCGCCACAAGTCCCCCTATAACAACAGTTACGGTCTTTGTTGTCGGCGAAAGATCCTGCAACCACTTTACAAAAGACTTTATAGCTTCCGCCGCGTATTGTACCGCAGGCATCAATACCTTGCCAAACTCTTCGGCCAAATCACCAATGGCCATCCACAATTGTTTGAGAGGACCTGTTCCCGTTTTAGCCAACGTCTCGGCATATCCCTTGTAGTTTTCGAGGATGAACTTCACGGCCTCGCCGTTCTTCATCTGCTCGGTGGTCAGTTCCTTCAGTTTCGGAATGCTCTCGCCCAACTCGCCGGAGAGACCGCCGTAGGTCTTCGCCAGGTTCTTCACGGCACTGTCGAGCGTCATACCCGTGGCCGACGAGAGTTGCGCCGCCGCCTCGATCGTGTCGTTGATCTGCTGCTCGGTCAGTCCGAGCGACGCCAGGAAGGCCTGCTGTCCGATGATCTCCTCGTCACCGAACAGCGAGCGCGACTGCAGCTCCCCGGCCTGCTTGATCAGCCGCTGCTGGATATCCTCACGCCCGCGCAAGGCCGTGAGCAGACGCTTCTCGTTCTTGAGCTGCACATCAGCCGCCTTCACGGCAACACCGGCCGCCGCCGTCAGAGGCGCCGTCACATAGAGCGACCAGCTCTTCCCGAAACCGGTGAGATCCTTCTGCAGGGAGTTGAGTTGCTTGCGGACATCCGCAGACATCTTCGTAACCCCCAATGTGTCGGCGCCGAGTTTGATCAGCAGCTCCGCTATTTTCCTTGCCATAGTCGCTCCAATTTTTCAACATCGCGCAGCGCGCTCTCGCGCATCTGCGCCATTTCCCGTTTCGAAATCCTCCGTTCAGCCGATGCCGGCCGACGCCCGTCCGCCCGGTCCCACGGAAGAGGCAGCACCTCCTGCATCTCCCGCCCCTTCATGTCGCACATCGACGCCATGATGGCGAAGCTGCCCCACCGCTGGATGTTCATCGCCGTGCGGAAGTCATACTCCCGCCGCCGCATGAACCCCTGCTCGGCCGCCTCGAACTCCGCAAGGGTCATCATCTCGAAGTCCGCCGGCGCAATACCGAGCATCCCGACCGCTACGGCATAGAGCCGCCCGTAGGTGACTTCCTGATCTTTTTGACTGCGTGCCCGACCTCGGCGGCCTCGGGGTTTTCGGGCCGGGCCGCCGTCTGAAAAACCGGGTTTCCGCTGCCGATCGACTGGCGGAACAACGCCAGCAACGCCGGCAGCAGCGCCGGATCCCCGTCGATCAGATCGACCACATCATCCGGCGTGTAGCGCTTCGGTTCGCCGCTTTTGCGGGCACCGTCGGTCATGGCCTCGGCCGTGACGACCGTGACAATCTCGATCAGCCGACCGAACGGCATGTCGGGGACGACCGTCTCCCGGGCCAGGTTGTCGAGGGTGAGACCCAGCTGGTCGGCCGTGGCCGCCAGCGCGCGGATCCCGAAATTGACCGGATAACTCCGGCCGCTGGTTGTGAATTGCTGCAGCATCTTGTTTCGTGTTTAACCGGCGGAGGAAAACCCTCCGCCGGAGTTGTCATACCCGGTCTGCTACTCCACCGGAGCCAGGCCGTACCCCTTGAACGAAGCCTTGTAGGTTGCCTTCTGGGCCACCGTCTCGCTGACCTCAAAACTGTCGATCACACACTTGCACGTATAGGATTTTTCGGTGGTTCCCTCAATGGCCAGTTTGGCCACCACATCCACTGCCTGCCCCTGCATCGCCTGGGCGATCATGTCGGGCGTATCGTGTGCGTCGGCCGGATCACCGTCGCTCTCCTTCACGCATGCGAGGCCGTCCACGGATGCCGTGAAGGCCACTTTCGAAAGCTCGTACTCGGGTCCTTTGGTGTCCTTGGTCTCCCACTCTTCGTACTGGGGCGAGATCGTATAGGTATGTGTCTGCGCGTGATAGATGCTCTTGTCGGCGCACAACATCGTAAGACTGCGCCCTTTCCCTGTCTTCATGGTATCAAAGAATTTTGAAGGTTAATTCATAACTCGAAAGCCTCTCGTCCGCGTACATCACGAACTTGCGGCCCTGAAAATAGAAGGCATAGCCATCGGATACTTTTCCGCCTACCGCCTCGACGATCCGGTCGGCCAGTGCCCGGGCCGCGCGGCGGAACCCGAAGAGGTTCCACAGGAAGAACTGCTGCCAGGGCTCCAGTTCGATCGGCCGGCCGGCCCACTCTCCCTTGATGTGCGGCAGGTGGCGGATGAAGTCGATCGGCCGGGCTGCGGCCCGTTCGTCGAAGTACCAACCCCGCTCGACGGCCTCGGCCCGGTCGCGGAAGTAACGCTCGACAGCCATGCGGACATAGCGGCTCACCGGGATGCGCCCGTCGCGCACATCCACGGCATACTGCTCGGCCGGATGCAACTGCTTCCTCATGACTGCCCCACGAACTGGTCAAACGGATCGGTGACCTTGGCCGCATCTTTGCGCTCGCCGGCATCGGCCGACTCGACCTGGCGGCGCGACACGGGCGAGAGGCCGAACTGCGCCCCGACCTTGTTCACCACGTCGAGCGAATCCTTGAAGAGCCTGGCCGACGGATGCATCGAGACCGACACTCCGTTCTGGGTCTTCGTCTCGATGAAATATCCCGGGCCGGAGGCGATGTCGGCGTAAGCCCTCTTCAGGTTGGCATAGGCCGCAGCGTAGGCCGCCAGCAGCGGGATGTCGAGTTTGGTGAGCACCTTCCAGGAGATCAGCATTCGGGCCGTGCGGTCGAAGATCTTCCGCGCGTCGTCGGCCAGCCAGGAGGGCGCCGTGGCTTTGGTGACGGGTTTGCAGACGCCCCGCGCCGGGGTCTCCGTCTCCGTTTTCGAGGTCCGGCATTTCCGAAGCGTGCCGCGCATCGCCTTGACCTCATCAGGCAGTGGTTTTCTTCCCATACGTGTTACTCAAAATATTTTCAGATTTTGGATGTGTGTCTTCGTGACTGGGGTGGCGGTTGATAGGCGCCACCCCTCCCGTGATTTCGACCCCCTCCCCCCCACAGGCAGTCCGATGCGGTTCCGATCGCCTCCGGATCGTAATCCGGCCGGGGTTCCGGACCGTCGTCGGATACGAAGCCGCCAACCGTTGCGCCGCTCACGGCCAGGCGCTTTGTGCATTAACCCCACGCTGTCGGGATGCCCGTAAAACCGTAAGAAGGCCCCGAATTTCGTATCATAAAAGTCCCGGAAGTAATTATATATACACACCTCATCCGCCCAGTCTGCGACCCGATTCGATGGCCTTTTCGACCAGCTTCGCCGGCGTGTTGCGGATCAGCATCCGGGCGTGGACCTCCTCGGCATAGATGCGCGTCGTGTTGGTGGTCGTATGCCCGAGCATGTCGCGCACGGTCTCGAGATCGACACCCGACTCGACCATCAGGCAGGCGCACGTGTGACGCAGCGAGTGCGCCGTGATGTTCGGCCGGCGGATCCCGATCGCGGCCAGCCGCTGGTGGACGATCTGGCTGATCGACGTCCGCCTCAACCGGTGGCTGTTCTTCGGATAGGCACTTGCGAAGAGCGCTTCTCCCGGCCGGGCGCCGCGCACGGAGATGAAGTCCGAGAGCAGTTCAACGATCGTATCGGGCAGAGCCAGCGCCTCGACCTTCTCATGGCGTCCCTTGCGCTGGATGTAGAGTACGGGCACGCCTTCCTCCGTAAAGTCGAAGTCGTCGATATTCACGCGCTCGACCTCACACGTGCGCAGCGCCAGCAACAACATCATCGCCAGCATCAGCCGGTCGCGCTTGCCCTTGAAGGTCGAGACATCCACCGAATCGAGCAGCCGCGCCGCCTCCTCGGAGGTGAGGCGTCCCTTGCGGTGGCCCCGGTAGCGAACCGACGAGCGGACCCCGCTGCCGATGTCGGAGTAGTAGCCGCGGGCCGCGCAGTATTTGTAGAACATCCGCACGGCCGTGACGTAGCCATCGACCGTGAGGGCCGACCTCCCCTGCTGCTCGAGGGCCTGCTTCCAGGCGAGGATGTGGCGCCGGGCCGGGCATCGCGGATCGACACGCTGCGCCGCGAGCCAGCGGAACCAGAGCTGGACCTTCGTCCGGTAGCTTGTGCGCGTGGTCTCCATCACGTCGAGGTTCTGCATCCATTCGTCGATCACCTCGATGATCGTGGCGCTGGTGTTCATCGGCGGGAGGTTCGTTTGTGGGCCTCGCGGCCCGATTTACGGTTGTGGCAGGCGTCGCACAGGCTCTGCAGGTTCTGCAGGTCGAGGGCGGCACCGCCTTCGTTGATTGGGACGATGTGATCGACGACCGTGGCTTCCGTGACGAGACCCCGGCTCCGGCACTCCTCGCAAAGCGGGTCGGCATTCAGTTTGATCCGGCGCAGGCGGCGCCAGCGCGAGGACTGATAGAAGGCCGAGTTCGCATGAAGGCGGCGGCCCTGGGTTTCGCGCGGCGGCAGATAGGCCCGCCGGGATGGTTTCGGGATGGTTGGCATAGCTTACTTTGTTTTGAGCAGGTCCGGATTGTCGTAGATATTGCCGACTATGTATTTGCTCCACCTATCAATGTGCGATTGACATATATAGCCCACATCAGGATTACCCACTTTAATAGCCCATGGATCTCCGCCTTTAATTAAGAACAAAGCAAAATATCCTTTTTCGGGACGGAACTCGACGCGATGTCTGATTGAATCATCAAAGCTATCGAGGCACTCAATAACATCCCCCTCGAAGATCCGCGTCCCGTTCTTGTCCTTCACGCCCGTAAACTGGCCGACTCGTTCGGATCGACCTCTTTCTGCGGCTCCTTGATGAAGACACAGTGATCGAACATCTTCAGGCCGACAATGTGGAACGTTCCCGAGCAGTTCAGTTCAATCCAGTCTTTGGCCACGTCGAGGGCCATCCGTGCCGAATCGGCATAGAGCAGCAGCTTGCGGCGCTTCTTGCCGATGAGGGCCGTCACGCTCCACGGGATCAGCCCGTAGGCCGCGCGCTCCTCGCCCAGTCGCAGCTGGTTCGTCACCTCGACACACGTGATATCGCCCGCCTGCAGGTGAAACTGGATGCGGGTCAGCAGATCGTCATCGATCTTCGTACCGGCGGCCGCTATCAACTCGCTCCGCTCCACGGATACGACCTCGCCCGTCTCATCGTCGAAAAGATCCTGCGACCACGTCCGTTTGAGCGGCGCGGCCAAGTAATTCCCGAGCATATCTTCTGGCAAGTAGGCCTGCCCCCGACGTTCGCTGTAACGGGTCTGCACCTCCTGATCCCGGGGTTCGGGTGTTGCGTTTGCATTCATGTTTTTCGATATTTGGTTTGTTTTGCGGATCGCCGGGAGTCGAACCCGGGCAACGGCTGCAACAGGCCGATGGCATCCTCCGCCGGCACGGAGGCCCTGCCGATCCATTGGTCAGTCCTGTGTCGTGCGGATCCGCCAGCGGACCCCCTGCGGAGTCTGGACCGTCTCGAAATCCTCCGCCCGGTAGCGGCCGCCGTTCGTCGGAAGCATCTGCACCATCTGCAGGTAGGTGTACAGCCGGCCACACTCGGCCTCGGCCTGCCGGCGTGTCAGCAACTCGTGATCCCGGCCGACATAGGAGGTGAACGTGCAGAAGGCGCTCCGGTTCCGCCAGGCCCCCTTGTTGTCCATCGCCGCCACGATGCGCCGGATGTCCTCGACGTCATACTTGCGGAGCATCCACCCCAGTTGCTGCCGCGTGAAGGGCTCCGCCATCGCGGCAATCTGCGGGAAGCGTTCGCCGATCCACGCCTGCAGCACATCGACCGCCTCGGACATCTCGGCCGGTTTTCCCCCTGCAACCCCCTTTTCAGAACCTACCGTGTGTGTGTATTCTTCTCTTCTTACTTTCTTACATTCTTCAGTTGTGGTCGATGGCTGGTCGGCGCCCGGTCGGCAGTTGGCCGCATCCTGGTCGGCAGTTGGCCCGCAGGCTGGTCGATCGGCCGTTTCGAACGACTGATATTTCTCGTAATTACAGATCGTTACGATCGTATAGGAGCTGGTCGCACGGATGGTCAGAAAATCCGATTTTTCAAGTTTTGAAATCGCCGTCCGCACCTCCCGCTCGGAAAGTCCCGTTTCGCGGGAGAGAATCGACCGGCTCGTGACGAGCTGCCCCCGTTCGACGGTGATCCCCCGCCAGCGCTTCGTTTGGAAGTTCGCCATCAGCAGCAGGTGCAGGGCCAACCGCACACAGTTCGTATCGGAATACCACTCCCAATCGAGCAGCCCGCGATGTATCTTGATCCACCCTTCCATGGTCATTTCACTTCAAAGCAGACGAATCCCCGACGCCGCCACATGTGGGCAACGGTCTTGTCGTCGTCGAGTATGAACAGAACCCGGCCGCGCTCCTCCTCGGTCGTCTCCTTGCGGAACTGGTCCCACTTCTGCGCCACGGCAGGACGCACGTCTCCGTTCTCGCGCATGATGAGCCGGTAACCGCCGGAGACCAGTCCGAGGTGGCGGGCGATCCACCGTTGCGTCTTCAGCCGCACGCTCTCCCGGCGCGAGGTACAGAATATCACCTCGAGCCGCCGCGCCGCATACGACACGAACGAGCATACGTTCCGCTTGGGCGGATCGTCGAATTCGTCCTCGTAGAAGGCCTCCCAATCGACGGGCGACTCCTCGAGCAACCGTCTGCGAGGCCCCACTTCGGACAGGGTACCGTCGATATCGACGACCATGATCGGTCTCTTCGCTCTGTGTTTCATTCCGGGAAAAATTTGTGGTTACCACCGACCGCGACGGCCGCGGGCAAAGGGATTCGGCATGCAGTCGATACGGCGCCGCCGCTCCTCTACAGAATGCTGACGACTACCGTCTGTATTACAACACATTCCGAGCCGGCATCTCAACAATCCGTTCCGATTGACCTGACACCGCTTGAATGCCACCGCCTGGGCCGTGCGTCCAAGCGTCGCACCGATCTCCCTGTAGGGGACTCCCCGATCGGCCATGTCGAGCATCCGGCGGATCTCATCATCGCTCCAGGGTCTGCTGCTCCGTTTCATCACATCCGGCATTTACCGATCCAGCGTTGCAGCGCACAGCGGACAATGGCCCGCCGACGACACCAGTTGTCCCGGCGGTTCTGCCGGGCGATCTCCTCCGGCGTCAGGGTATAGACCCGGATCTCGGCCCCGTGATCGGGCCAGCGTTCAATCATCATCATGGCATTCATGGTTAGGTTAATGATTCTTTCAACTGCTGCGGCGCATAGAAGCGATTCAGGAACTTCGTCACCTCCCGCGGATCATAGAGGAAGGTCCCGTCGCCCATGACGAGGTATTTGAGCCCCTCACTTCGCCATTTCGCGTGCGTCTTCTCGCTGGTGATGCCGGTCGCACGCCCGAGTTCCTCGCTACCTTTGAGGTAGAGAACCGGAACTTCCCGGTCTAACTTGACTTTCATATCGCTCTATTCTATGATGTATTCAATCGTTTCACGGCGTCCCCGGCGGGCCCGGCGCACTGTTCGCTCGAACTCCCCGCCGCTGAACACATAGGTGCAGAACAGCCCCAGCAGACAGGCGGCTCCGATACGTCGCCCGAGATCGGACCGGTAGTACCAGACGACCAGTGCCTGGATGGTCCGGTTGCCGTCCAACTCCCCTTGCAGCTTGTCGTACATCACCGACAGCGTGTTGGCCACGGCCTGGTAGGTCACGTGCAGCGCTTCGGCAATGCGGGAGATATTCCCGCCGCGGGTCTCGATCACCGCCCGCATCACTCGGGTCTCGGCCGGCGAGAGGCTGTCTGCATCGCGTTTCATAGACCCCAGGGTTGCGTCACCTGATGGCGACGGAAGATCGTCTCGATGCCGCTCCGCTCGATCGGCGAATGCGGCGTAATACCCCACTGCCGGTAATAGTAGGCCGAGCGGCTCAAATTGCCCAGGACCTCACGGATCTCCATACGCACCTCGGCAGCTTCGCGGCGGTCGCGTGCAGCGATCTCGCGGATCCCCTTGGTGAAGGAGTTGTCGGGATTGCGAGGATTTGATGGTTGGTGAATCATCGTCATTTTACTATATTTGTCATTCGAATATTTATGCTATGATTACTTCGGAGCTCAAGGATCGCATACTTTCCGATATCGTTAATTCGCCAATCAGCAGCGAAGCAAACATCAATACTGATTGTGACCGGTACGAAATTGATAGCGATGAGTACTTTGCCATTTTACAGCATTTTGAAAGGCTCAACCTGATCTCCATGGATGCTTGTTTAGGCGGAGAGGTCTTCATCCAAACTCACATCGAGGCCCACGATCTCTGGCGAACGGGAGGATTTACTGGACAAGAAACTTTGCTGAAGGCCAATATCGAAAAGTTAGGCATGGAAATCGACAAACTTTCGCGCGACCTTTCCCCAAAACAACTTGATACGGCTCAAAAGATCGCATCGATAGGATCGTCCATTCTGTCGGTCCTTTCCCTGTTCCGATGAACCGATCCCAGATATCAGCCATTGCTCAAACCGCCATGGCTCTGTATGCTTGTAGTGAATAAAAGATAGCCTGGTCTCATATACGATTTGGCCATCCACTTCAATCGTACAATCAACCCCACCCCGAGCCAAGGGCTTCAATCGAAAATCATCAAGCGTTCCATGCATTCGTCTTGTGATGATAATCTGCACAATCCGATCATCTTTTTTTACCTCCGCCATTTGCTTTTGTCCGATTTTTTGTAAATCTTTACACATTGAATTGTCCAATGATTCGTACATTTGTTGTACGATTTATTGTACATCGCAAATATATCATCATTTATCATCAAAAGCAAATTTTTGACAATAAATATTACATATAATTACTTATATGCCTAATAATAAAGAGGATATAATAAGCCGACTGAAAGAAGCCAGAATAGCACTTTCACAAAAAAGCGGTGAATTCGCCAGAAAAGCCGGGATTGATCCACGCAACTATTCATCAATTGAGAATGGAAATAGATCGATTGGAGAACGGTCCATACAAGATATTTGCGCTGCTCATAAAATCAATCGAGTATGGCTCCTGACCGGTGAAGGAGATATGCTGAACGAATCGACCGACGTTGCAGCCACACACAACCGGATCCGCTACTGGGTTGATGTGGATGCAACGGCCGGAGGAGTCACGCTGTTCGACGACCAGGTGACAACCAAGTACATCGATATCGACATCCCGGAGTTCCGCGACTGTACGGATGCTGTGAACCTATACGGAGATTCGATGCTGCCCCTCTACAAGAGCGGACAGATCATCATCCTGAAGGAATGGATGGAGTCGTTCATCGACTACGGCAACGTCTATCTGGTCATCACGAAGAAAGGCAACCGCATGGTGAAATACCTGCGCAAGGGATCAGACGCGCAACACGTGCTGTGCGTCTCGGAAAACAAAGAGTTCGATCCGTTCGAGATCGAGAAGGACGACATCCTGCGCCTCTATCTGGTCAAGGGAGGTATCTCGAAAAATACACTGTAAGATGAAAAAGACGCTTCTGGTTATAGTGACATTTTTGTTTGCAGCCTGTGCTGCAATTCCTGACTATGTTTCCATAGTCGATTATCGTCCCTATCTGGAAGAAGGATTCAGGATCTATTCATCGGACGCCGTTCCCTTCGAGTACGATTGCTTGGCCGATATCGCAATCGACAAATATGCAGTCCAACAAGATCGTGCGAGCGCAACGTATGCCGTGAATGGTGAAAGAATTCCCAGCGACAACGATTACATCACGCACGACGAGGTTTTGGCCGAGATTGTTGAACGGGCGAAATCGATGGGAGCCAACGGGATCATCGGGCTACATATCAGATTCGACCGCAGAACGAATTATTACACCATAACCGGAACGGCAGTAAAGATTGACCCGCGCACATTGCACTGATTTCGAAGAACATGTTGTAATGATACCACTCTTATAAGAAGAGCCTATTGCCCCGCAATCAGACAACGAGGGTCTATTTTATCTGTTCATCGCATTTTGTGCTATTGTTATTATTATAAACGTAGCCAGACAAATAAAACGACGCAAGAGGAGCCCACTTTCTCAGTCGAAAGTAAAGAGGCTAATACTGAAACCGAGGAATATGGCTATACGACGGAACGCGGAGAGACTCTATTCGACGATGTCAAACCCGAGGATGACGAGGTCGAGTACAAAATCGTCGGAAGCAATTATCGGGATCTTTCGAAAAAGGACATCGGATACTCCGAGAACTTCTGCCTGAACGCTACAGACGAGGTCAAAGGGGACAAATATGCCGTCGAGATTTACAACAGACACGGGAACCTGGTCGGATACCTCGAGCGCGATATAAACAAGTTCTGGCACAAACTGCTGATGAAGGCTAACCCCAATAATCCGGTTATGCGATGCAGAGGGTATATCGGGCAATTCAGAAACGACAACGACGAACTAAAATTTTATGGAAGAGTCTACCTTCCAGAGATCGACGAGAAAGATCCTGACTACAAAAAGATAATGAACGAATAAAAACCCCTAAAACAACAACCGACTATGCCTAAAAGAAACAATCACGCTCAATTTAGCATTGAATGCGGCGCAACGACTGACAGTTTTGATAACTTAAAAAAACAATGTCAGGCTGAAGCCGAAAAACTTTTATCAACCATTGACCTTTCCACCCAAAAAACAGCTATTGCTACTTTCTGGACCGCAGATTTTCCAGAGTTGATCGGAGTAGGCAAATTCTATAAAGACGAAAATGGTGTCGTTCGGTACGATTTAGATTTTTCCGAAAGTACCCTATAAGCGATCAAAGAATACCACCCGAGGTATTGGTTTCTAATACATAATATTGTTTTGTTATGTTAGAAATTAAATATACTGCAAACGGCTTTGTCCCAAATCAAGAAATTGGTCCGAGTTTATTCAAACAATCAGGCAATACAATCGTAAGAGTTATTTGCGAAATACCTTATTACACAGCGGATATTTATACATTGGAAAACTCAATATGTAAATACATGAATTCTTTCATGCCTGATGGTATTGAAGTAAGAACAAACCACGTGACAATCACCCAATGCACTGGAGAAGATGAAAGAGGCAAATACGTTGAGAATTTAGATTTTCAAGTATACATCTAAATTACACAACAAAACGGTAGAGTTGGAGATCAAGCAACCCTACCGTTTTCATTTAGACAACGACGAGAATATTCACCGTGATTTGTTTGTCGAGATAGGATCTTCAGAAGTTTTAGAGGCTTCCCTCTTGGCGAATAAAGATTTTACAAGGCTGTCGAAATATTCAAAGCCCCATGAATTTTTATCATCATTCACAAAGTCACAAACCTCACCCATAAATTTTACCGCATCCGTATCCTGGTCCTCAAAACGATATAAACCATATAGTCTCTTTTCTTCTTGTTTGACACCCGAACTGAATATAATCCCCTTTATAAATTTATATCTTTCAAGTATCCCTTCCTGCTGGAGGTCCCTATTGAGATTCTTTTTCGCGAAGGATTCAGTACGATCATAAATTCGTTCATTCATACGGCCAAATGCGATCATCCAAAGCAGCCCGCTCACACTGCACTTTTTATTCATATCTGGATATACAGGCAAGCATTCACACATTGTAAACGAAATGGCAAACTGGCTCAAGTCAACAAACAGAATAGTATCTTTTCCTTCTTCGTAATGGTATTGGTCCTCCTTTATATTCTGATTTATCTTCTTTATTAGGATTTCTATTCCAGAGGTATAGTCTATATTCTTATATCCAAGAGGAGAAACCACATAGAATCCAGAACCCACCCTATTCCCTCGTTTCAACGATTCTTCTATTCTGATGTGCATATCTAATGATGCCTGTTGCGCTTTTTGATATTGAAGGATACCATCCGCAAACGACAATGATTTTACCTCCAGAAAAACAGACTTAGGAATATCTCTTCCGGTCCAATCCTTAATCGTGAAATTCACTTCAAAATCAGGTGTTGGAGCCGAGCTCTCGGGAATTTTCTTTAACGTAAAGCCTTTTTTTTGTAACATATAATAGCATACAACCTCACAATAATGGCCATACGCGGATCTATAATGACTGCTATAATCTATTACATCAGCCAATTCCAATTCCTTTATGGCCTTATTTATACAATCTTCTACAAATGGGTCTTTAACAGCCAAATCATCTAATATTTTGCAGAGATCATCACCAAAAACTTTCAACGTCGGATTATCAGTAATCCCATCTATCTCTCGCCGTTTATTCGATATTACATCGTATAACATACCGCTATTTTTATTTCCATCTACCCGTAAAGATATTGAGTTTTCTATATCTGTCCAATACATACAAACCACAAACGATACCAAAATATAAGCGTAAGAAAAGCGATGAGCTAAATTGCAAAAAAATTGCAAAAAAAGGATTAGCAGATATAAATATAAGATTTTCAGATATTTGTATTTTATTCATAATCATAAGGTCGAGAGTTCAAGTCTCTCTCCCGCTACTGAAAAAGAAGGGCACTTACCTCAAAAAGGCAAGTGCTCTTTCTTTTTGCATTTTACAGCCAGGCTTTCATCGGACGGAAGCGGCCCGATCAAAAGGCTCAGTCGTCGATCACCTCCGCCTCGACGAATCCGTCGTCATCGGACGAGCGGATCTTACGGTTGATCCGCCGCCACTCGAACGACAGTGCGATGCGGAAGATCCCATACAGCACGAACGACACCCCGGCATAGGCCAGTATGAAGATGCCGCCATAGACGGGAGCGGCCAGGAAGACGAACGAGCAGATCAGGCTCAGGATGTTGCAGGCCAGCAGCCAGCCCCAGCCCCTCACTCCGATCCCGGAGAGTTCGCTCGCCTCACAGATACCCAGCACGGAGTGGAACAGCATCCAGAATCCGACGACATAGATCAGCAGGGTCGCGACGAGCGGCATCGGCATCAACAGGAGCCACATGCCGAAAAGGACCTCGAGCAGCCCCCGGGCCAGGCTCCAGCCCCAGCTGTCGTTCCACTCCCGGTTGGCAAAGGCCCAGAGCACATTGACGATACCGGCGGTGACCAGCACCGCGATGAAAAACGCAGTCATCACGGCCAGCGAGTCTGCCGGCACGACAAAACAGCAGACACCCGTCACGATACTCAGAATCCCCACGACGAGCGAAACCCACCAATACCGGAAAAGGTTCCGCGTGCGATGCATTTCCTTCCACATAATTCTGTATTTTTTGATTGAACTCAGGCAAAGATAGTCCAGTCGCAGCGCATCCGCATTACCCCACCCTGCCCGAAAATGTGCAATTTTTCGTATATTCGCCCCGAATCAACCCACAGAAGAGATGAAGGATATACGAAAAATCCGGACCGAAGAGCTGAAACTGGGTAATTTTGCGTTCATGGACCTCACCGGCCGAGACTCGAAGGAGTGGATCGGCCAGCCGACGCTCTTCGACGGCGTCGTCTTCGGCTTCTGCCTTTCGGGAAGTTTTCTCTTCCGGATCAACCACCGCGAATTCCGCATGACGGCCAACGAGGTGTTCATCTGTCTGCCCCGGCACCTGTTCACGGCCACAGGATGCTCGTCGGACCTGTCGGTCAAACTGCTGCTCGTATCGCCCGAATACCTCTACGCGCTGCCCGTCTCCTTCGGATTCGACTGGCTCAAGCATATCGAGGCATCTCCCCGGCTGCCGCTTCCGGCAGAAAAGATTGCGGATCTTACCGCCCTCTACACCCTGCTGGAACGATACGACACCGACAACAAACAGGCCCCACCGATCCGGGACGCCCTGCTGCTCCCGTTCCTGCTGATCATCATCGCGCAGGTCGAACCGGCCGCCACAGCCTCCGGCGGTTCGAAGGTCTCGCGCCAGGAGTGGCTCACCCGCCGTTTCTTCGAGCTCATGTCGGAGCACTTCGAGTCGCAGCGGCAGGTCTCCTTCTATGCCGACAGGCTCTGCATCACCGCCAAACGGCTCTCGGCCGCCGTCAAGGAGACCTCGGGACATACCGCACTCGAATGGCTCAACGAAGCGGCACTGGTCGAGGCCAAACGCTGCCTGAGAACAACCGACCTGACCGTACTGCAGATCTCCGAGGCCCTGCACTTCTCGACCGCCTCCTCGTTCGTGCGCTTCTTCCGGCAACATGCGGGATGCACCCCGCTCGAATACCGGCGGCGATGACGGAGGGCGGCTACGCACAGTCCGCATGTGCGCGGACGATGCGCATGAACTCCTCGCCGGTGATCGTCTCCCGCTCGATGAGGAACGCCGCAGCTTCGTGCATGATCTCCAGATGTCCGGCGATCAGTTCCCGGGCCTTGGCATGGGCCTCGCGGATCAACCGCAGCACCTCGGCATCGACCTCCGAGGCCGTGGCGGTCGAGCACGTCAGCGCCGCATCGCCGCCCAGGTAGGCGCTGTTCACCGACTCGAGCGCCATCATGTCGTACTTCCCGCTCATGCCGAAGCGCGAAACCATCGCACGGGCCAGCCGCGTGGCCTGCTCGATGTCGTTGGCGGCCCCCGTGGTGACCGACCCGAAAACCTCCTCCTCGGCGGACCGTCCGCCCGTAAGGGTTACGATGCGGTTGAAAAGCGTCTCGCGACTCTGCAACAGCTGCTCGCCCTCCTCGACCTGCATGGTATAGCCGAGCGCCCCGGAGGTACGGGGGATGATCGTGATCTTGTGGACCGGAGCCGAATGGCTCTGCAGGGCGGCAACCAGCGCGTGGCCGATCTCGTGATAGGCCACGATGCGCTTCTCCTCGGACGAGAGCACCTTGTTTTTCCGCTGCGCTCCGGCGATCACGGTTTCGACGCTCTCTTCGAGATCGGCCGTGGTCACCCGCCTGCGGCCCATGCGCACGGCACGCAGCGCCGCCTCGTTGATGATGTTGGCCAATTCGGCTCCCGAGGAGCCGGCCGTGGCACGGGCCACGATATCCAAATCGACCGCCTCGTGCTTCACCCGCTTGAGGTGCACCTCGAGAATCGCCTTGCGCCCCTCGAGATCGGGCAGCTCCATCTGGATCCGACGGTCGAAGCGCCCGGGGCGCAGCAATGCCTTGTCGAGGCTCTCGGGACGGTTCGTAGCGGCCAGGATCACCACGCCCTTGCGGCCGTCAAACCCGTCCATCTCGGTCAGCAGCTGGTTGAGCGTCTGCTCGCGCTCGTCGTTGCCGCCGACGGCCGAATCCCGGCGCTTGCCGATGGCGTCGATCTCGTCGATGAAGATGATGCAGGGAGCCTTCTCGCCGGCCTGTCGGAAGAGGTCGCGGACCTTGGCGGCACCCATGCCGACGAACATCTGCACGAATTCCGAGCCCGATATGGCAAAGAAAGGTACCTTGGCCTCACCCGCAACAGCACGCGCGATGAGCGTCTTGCCCGTACCCGGAGGGCCGACCAGCAGGGCACCCTTGGGCAGCGAGGCCCCGATCTCGGCATATCTGGAGGGATCGTGCAGGAAATCGACGATCTCGCGCAGGGTCTCCTTCGCCTCGTCCTGACCGGCCACATCGGCAAACGAGGTCTTCACGTCGGCATCGGCATAGATCTTCGCCCCGCTGCTGCCGAACGACATGAAGTTGCCGCCCTCGCGCATGCGGGCCTGGATGCCCCGGCTGGCCTGACGCCAGATCAGGTAGAAGGCCAGTCCGGGCAGCACCCACATGAGAAAGAAGTTGAGCAGCGGCGAGTTCTCGCGCGGAACGACCCGGTTGAACGCAATTCTCCCGTCGGGATTCGGGCTTTCGGCCTGCAGCAGCCGATCGACCAGTCCGGGGTCGTCGATCGCACCGGTACGGTAGGCCTCCGTGCGGTCGCCGGCTCCCGACGAGGTGAAGTAGATCTCTCCGTTCTTGATGACTACGTCGCGGACCAGGCCGCTGTCCACCTTGGAGATGAAGGTGCCGTAGTCGGTCTCGACGATCCTGCCGCCCGAGAAACTCGGGAAGATCAGCCCGTTGAGCAGCAAGACGATCAGCAGGCCCCACAGTATGCCCGTAAACGGGCTGCCCTTCGGGGCGGTTTGGTTTTGCGGATTCGAACGCTCCATGGTAACATTGCACATTTTCGGCGCAAAAATCGGAAAATCCACCGGTCCGCCCCCTACCCGATCGTCCGAAAAAATGTGCAATTTTTCCCGCAAAAGCCCATAACCGGAGCTTTGCGGCAAAAGGTTCCGGCATCCGGAGTTTCGGCGCCGGCAGGATGGAGGTCCGGGGCCGAAGACGCCCACGGGATGGGAGCACGGGTGCACAATCCGTAATCGGGGTAGATTTATCGGGAAAATAGATACCGTTCCGCTGCACGGCGCATCGTATCTTTGTCGCCGGGGAGATGCTCCCCGGAGCAAGCGCGGGAGCATCGCCCCGCAACACCCCGCCGCCCGAAAAGAAAGGGAGATTCCGGACGGCGGAGACCGAAAACCGACAAACAACCGAAAGGATGAGACCCCATATCGTATGCCACATGGTGGCGTCCATCGACGGCCGGATCGACTGTGCGATGGTGGAGAAGATCAGCGGCGACGAATACTGCACGACGCTCGAACAGCTCGATTGCCCCACCCTGCTCGAGGGGCGCGTGACGATGGAACACTACTATGCAGCCAGGGAGCCGTTCACCCCCTCCGTGAACCGGCCGCTCGGACACGGCTCGATGTACGTCGCCGAGGAGTCCGACGCCTACATGGTGGCCACCGACACGTCGGGCCGGCTCTGCTGGAACTCGAACCGCATCGACGACGTGCCGCTGGTGTGCATCGCCAGCGAGAAGGCCCCCGCGGAGTATTTCGAAATGCTCCGCGAACAGGGCATCTCCTGGATCGCCGTCGGCGAGGAACGCATCGACCTGAACCGGGCGATGGAGACGCTCTACAGCCGGTTCCGCGTCCGGCGCCTGGCCCTGCTGGGCGGAGGGCATATCAACGGCGGCTTCCTCGAGGCCGGGCTGATCGACGAGGTGAGCCTGCTGCTGGCCCCGGGCATCGACGGCCGCAAGGGCGGGATCTCGCTCTTCGACGGCATCGGCGACGCCTCGCGCATTCCCGTGCCCCTGCGGCTCGAACACGTCGAACGGTTGGACAACGACGTTCTCTGGCTGCGCTACCGGACCATCCGATAGGGTTCCCGAAACCGGCTCCGGGGCATCCGCCAGACCGCATGCGGGAAAAAAGGGCCCGAAGACGGGACGTTTTCCGAAATAAGCCCGTATCTTTGTCATATAAAAGAGACAGGCGGATGAAAACCAGTCGCGAAAAGATATTGCAGAGTGCCCTGCAGCTGTTCATGTCAATGAACTACGAGCGCGTCAGCCTCGAGATGGTCTCCCGGTCGGTCGGGCTGACCAAGACGGGCATATTCAACTACTACCCCTCGAAGCTCGATCTCTTCGTGGATGTGGCCGACCATTTCCTCTTCGGCCTGCAGGACCCCGCCAGGAAGTTCGCTCCGTCCGACGGCACGGTGATCGACTTCATCGAGAAATACGTCGAGGGCGTGCGCCGCACGATGGATGAGATCGTCCGCCTGGGCAACGTCCGCAGGGAGCTGATGCCCGGCAAGCTGGCCAATGCCGGATATTTCCACCTCTTCCAGCAGGTGCTCTTCTACTACCCCGACGGCCGTCAGAGGCTCCATGAACTGATGGAGAGCGAATACGAGCTGTGGTGCCGGGCGATTCGGGGGGGGGTTGAACGCGGCGAACTGGGCAGCGGGACCGACGTCGCGCAGGCCGCCGCCCTCTTCCGCCAGGTCTTCATCGGACTCTCCTACCAGATGTCCTTCTCCGACGGCCTCGACGTCGAGCTGCTCAGGCAGCGTTTCCTTTATATATATGGTCTGCTGAAGCGGTAGCGGCGCTTCCGGAACCATTTTTCAAGAATCGAAGCAAAAATATGACCGACTGGTCATATTTTTGCTTTTTTATTTTATCTTTGCATAAACAAAAAATGACCAACCGGTAACTTTTATGGAAAAGGAACAATTCAAACGGGTCCAGAGGACCTTCAACTACACCCCGGCAAGCATCTTCACGAACCAGTGGTCGAACATCGCCTTCGGCGTGGGCATGATCGTCGTCCCGGCCGTCATGCCGTTCGGCATCCGGATCCGCCACCTGAGGATCCTCTCGCCGGCCGCCTTTTCGACGATCCTCATCGTCGGCGGCGTGCTGCTGCTCCTCTTCACGTGGCTGAGCATGCGCAACGCCCGGGCCCTGAAGGCCGAGGGCGGCAAAATCACGGTGGACGGCCCGAAGATCACCTACCCCGACGTGAAGAAGGGCAAGGTCGAATACCGCACGTTCCTCACCTCGGACATCGAGTACATCAAGGACGACGAGGAGGAGAACCAGTGCAAGGTCTCGCTGCCGGACCAGTATGTCGTCTTCGAGACCAAATACTTCGACTCGTGGGAGGAGTTCGAGGCCTTCCGCTCGCTGCTCGGATGATGCACACCCTGAATACAAAACCCTTAAATACCAGAACAACATGATTACACGATTTTCCAAAGCACTGTGCGCCGCAGCGCTGGCGGCACTCTCACTGACCGGCTGCGGCTCGGGCGAAACCTACCCGATGGCCTCCCCGGAGGGACTTGACCGGATCAAGGAGCTGATCCGCACGAACGTCGATACCTCGAAGAACAAGATCTACCAGGTGTCGTGGCACGAGGACCGCGGCGACCGCAAGCTGGAGAACATCCTCACGGAGGTGGAGGCATACTACACCGACACCGAAAACAACGACTACCGGATCGCGTTCACGCTCACCGATGGTCAGTTCGTGACCGACGGGCCCAAAAAGAGCGACCGGCAGTACAACTCCTACGAGTGCTCGACGCCGCTCGACCTCGAAGCCATCAACCTCGAATACCTCAAGAAGATCTGCGAGGAGGCCGAGGCCATGGTCAAGGCCGACGAGCAGGGACAGAAACTCACGCTCCGCTCGGCCGGGATGTTCCGCTTCCGCGTATGGCCGGTGCTGCTGCGCGAGACCGACCGCTGGAATCGCAGCGAGGAGTTCCGCGAGGAGTCGAAGCAGCTGGAGGTGGACTTCGAGTTCAACTTCGTCGATGAGAACGAATCGCCCGAATACCAGGGCCGTTCGATCGTGACGAACTACTACACCGTAGCCTTCACGGCCAACGCCGCGGGCGAAGTCTCCATCGACGAGTAACGGCCGCATGGGACTGCTCGGAGGGCCGAAAGGAGGCCCGGAGCCGGCCGCAGCGAAGAGTCCTGCGGCCGGTCCCTTACCCGGAGATTGGGCCGGTGAACTCTTTGCAGCGGGGGTAACCTGCCTCTGCTGCGAAGCCTGGGGCGAGGCCTACGCCTGCTTTGCCGAGACGGGCCGCCGCGATGCGCCGACGCTCTACAACATGGCGCTCTGCTGCTTCGGGGTCGCGTGGTACGAGGAGTGCCACCGCCTCGTCTGTGAGGCCGAGCGGATGCTGCCGCCGGACGGGGAGCCGCAGCCGAAAGGCACGCTCGGCAGCGCGGAGCAGGGAGGCAGCCCCGGGGGTGAGCTTCCCGAACCGTTCCGCCGCCGGGAGGCCGCAGACGGGCCGCCCCGCTGCCCGATGCCCGGCGGCCTTCCCCGCAACCGGGCACGCACGCTGATGCTGCGCCTCCGGGCCGAGGCGGCAGCCCGGCTCGGCCGCCGCGAGGAGGTGCGCGCCATTGCCGCACTTCTGGGCAACCGATACGGACACATCGAAACCTGGATCAAAAAATTCGACCGATGACACCACTCAGAGAACTGTACGAATACTACAACTACCCGAAAGCCGCCACCGAGGAGCGCCGCCGCGCGCTTCTCGAAGAGATCGCGCCCGACGAGCGCGACGAGGACAACGGCGGCCGCACGTCACTGCACCTCGCCGCCGAATTCGCCGACACGGAGGCTATCGCGCAGCTTGCGGCACGCGGGGCCGACATCGAGGCCCGCGACGACGAGGGATGCACCCCGCTGCTCCGGCTGGCCATGCGCCGGGGCGAGAAGAGCATCCCGGGCGACCGGATCGCCGATGCCGGCCGGCTGCTGCTCGACCTCGGGGCCAGCCTGCCCCGCTCAGGACGCGGGACGACGGCCCTGATCGAGGCGGTGCGCAACCGCCACCACGCACTCGCCGCGGCACTGATCGACTCGGGCCAGCGGATCGACTCGACGGACAACTACGGCAACAGCGCCCTGCACATCCTCTGCGAGGCGGCCGCGCATACGGCCCGGGAGATCCGCCAGACGGAGCGGCGCATCGAGGGGTTTGCCGAGCGGTGGGTCTCCGACAAACAACGTGCGGAGACGCAGCGCGAACTCGAGGAGCAGCAGCAGGAGGCCATGCGCTGCTACATGACGGCGGGGCTGCTGCTCGACAGCGGCGCATTCGACCCCGAGGAGAAGAACAGCTGCGGCAAGACGCCCTTTGCCATCGCCTCCGAAGGCGGGGCCAAATGGGTGAGCGCCCTACTGTCGGGGCAGGACCCGTTCGACGAGGCGACGATGAAGACCGGAGGCATGGATATCTTCCAGGCGCTGCGGCAGCGCGACATGGAGGCACTCGGGGCCCTGCTGGAGGCGGGAGTCGATCTGCAGCAGGAGTGCACCGACCCGAAGATGTACGACTTCGAGGGGCAGACGCCGCTCGTGTGCGCCCTCCGATGGGGGCAGACCGAGGCCGCGGCCATGCTGCTCCGGGCGGGCGCCGACCCCAACGTCAGGACCTCGAAAGGGACGACGGCCTTTGCCGTCCTGATCGAGAAGGGGTGCCGCATCTCCGACGGCGTGGAGCGTTTCGCCCCGCTCGTGGAGCTCTTCGAAGCCAACGGATGGAACCCCGATGCCGGGCAGAACAAGGCCGGCGAGCGGGCACTGGCACTCGCCTGCCAGCACGACGACTATCCGCTGGCAATGTGGGTTTTGCAACGTCTGCTTGAACGAAAGGTGGAGGTGAACGGACGCGATCTGGAGGGACGCACGCCGCTCATGCGCCTCTTCGGCCCGCACAGCGCCGGGCCCTACCAGAGCCAGATGCAGGAGCTGCTGCTCGAAGCCGGAGCCGATCCCTGCGCCGCGGACAACGAGGGGCGCACCGTACTGCACTGCGTGGCCGAGGGTTACTCGCCGCAGCAGGCCCGCGAGGCGGCCGCGATGCTCTTCGATTTCGGGCGTCCCGACGTGTCGGCCGCCGACAACCGGGGGCGCACGCCGCTCGACGTCGCCGCGGAGCGCAACAACGAAACACTGCTCAAGTTCCTGTTGAAATACGCATAGTCATGGACAACAACCAGACCTTCCTGAACGCCTGCCGCAACGGCCAGAAGAACATCGTGAAGATCCTTGCCGACCGGGGCGGCATCGACCTCGACCGGCGCGATGCCGAGGGCAACACACCCCTGTACTACGCCTGTCGGCAGGGATACCGCGACGTGGCCGCCCTGCTGCTCGAACGGGGTGCCGACCCGTCGCTGGCGAACAACCGCGGCGAGACTCCCCTGCATGCCGCGGCGCGGAGCGGCAACCGCGAGATCATCGACCGCCTCATGGCGCGGGGCGCCGATCCCGACGCTGCCGACAACGAGGGGTGCACGCCCCTGATGCGGCTGCTGGAGAGCCGGCGCACGGACGCCGCGCTGTGGCTGATCGACCACGGGGCCGACACCGCACGCACGGACCGGACGGGCCACCGCGCCCTCGACTACGCCACGGCATACGGGTTGCGCGAGGTGGTTGTGCGCCTGAGCCGGCCGGACGACGATGCGCGCGACGCCGAGGGCAACACGCCGCTGCACCAGGCCGTATACAACGATTGTGCGGAAGTTGTGCGCACGCTGCTCGACGCCTCGAAGGCGCAGCTCGATACGCCGAACGACGCGGGCGAGACGCCCCTGCTCGTGGCGTGCGGGCGCGGGAACCTCCACATCGCCCGGATGCTGCTTGCGGCCGGGGCCAACGCCGACCGCGCGCTGCCCAACGGATCCCGACCGCTGCATGCGGCAGCGCGGTCGGGCAACCGCTTCCTCGGGGAGGCGCTGCTTGAGGCCGGGGCGTCGGCCGATGCCTGCAACGATGCGGGCGAGACGCCGCTGCTTGTGGCGGCACGCGCCGGGAACAACGACTTCGTGCGGATGCTCGTCGAGCACAACGCCGGGGTCAATACGGCCGACAACCTGCAGCACACGGCGCTCTACTATGCCGGCGAGCGCGGCTTCACGGAGATCGTCGAGCTGCTGCTCGCGGCCGGAGCCGAAGGATAAAAGAGATAAAGTACAACTTAAAACAACAAAAACAAAATGGCTGACAAACAAACCAAACCACAGACTCCGGAAGAGATCGCGCGTGCCATGCAGCAGGCCGCCCTGGAGCAGATGCAGGCAATGATGGGCAACATCCCGGGACTCGGGACGTCCGGCATGGGCGACATGCAGGCGCAGATCATGGCCCAGATGCAGGCGGCCGTGCCCGATCTGGCCGAGATCCAGACACAGCAGGCCGCGATGGGCACGCTCGGCGGCGTGGATGCCGCCACCGTGGCCGAAGCCGCACGGCGCAACATGGCCCAGGCCTCGGCAGCGGCGCAGGCGCTGCAGGACGACAACCTGCTGAGCCAGTTGCAGGCGGCGAATGCCGCGGCCCTCGACCTGCCGGGCGAAGAGTGGGAGATCAAACACGCCCCTGTCTGCCGGCTGACGCCGCAGGAGCGCCGCCTGATAGCCTTCGCCGCCCCGCTGCTGGTCTACAACGACGAGTGCGTGGACGCCGTCGAGAGCGAGATCGAACCCGAGACGTTCCGCGTGCAGCTGCGGAGCTGGTGGGATATCACCGACCGCGACTCGACACTCGGGATCGTCCGGTGGCTGCTCGACGAGGGACACCATGCCGACGCCGACGCCGCACTGGCGCTCATGCGCGGCGGACAACCCGAAGCGGGTGATCCCGAGGAGAAAGCCGAGGATGTGCAGTTGATCGCGGAGTTCATGATCGAAAACGGTTACTGCACGGCCGCGACGCTCCCGAAGACGGCCATCGCCTGGGATCTGGTGCGCATCGCCAACCTCGGGCGCTGGGCCTTCCACTGCGGTTACCTCTCCGAGGCGGAGATGTGGCAGGTGATGCAGGTGGCGGCCGACGCCGCACACGGGCACTTCGCATCGTGGGAGGAGTACGGGTTGAGCTTCACCCTCGGACGCGGCGTATGGCACGGCGACGAGGAGGATTGCCAGACGGCCTGGGAGATCGTCACCGCCCTGCAGAAGGACGAGACGTCGCCCTGGCGGCAGTTTGCGTGGAAAGAGTAACCGAACAGACGGACAACCATGGAACGGGGACTCGAATTCTACGTCATGCTGGCGGTAACCGCCGCAGGAGCCCTGATGTGGCTCTACAGAAAAGGAAGCAAGGCAATCACGACGGTACGCAAGCTGCGCCGGGCATTCCGGGAGATCTGCCTCAATCCGAAATCGACGCTCGACGCCGAACACTGCCGCCGTCTGGCCATCGGGGCGATGTATGCCTCGCAGCAGGGGGCCTGGCAGAACTCGATGGAGACGGGCATTCTGGACACGCTGCCCGAGATCCTCGGCAGCTGGTGGGGCATCGGCTCGACCGGGGAGGCCCGCGAGCAGCTCGACTACCTCTGCGAGAAGGGATTCCGCTACTACTGGCCCACGGTGCTCGAAGCCTTCCAGCTCGAAGATCGTCAGCAACAGGATACGCTGTTCCAGCAGCGGATGACCTCGCAGGAGGACTACGACAAGGCCACCTCGCAGCTGCTCAACCTGCAGCAGACGTGGGACGAGCTGACCTCATGCGGGGTCGTCGCCTCGCGGGAGGAGCTGCTCCGCTACGGCGTGACGGGCTGGGATGCCGGGCGCATCGTCTTCGTGGCACGGGCCTGCTGCGAAATGGGCTACCTCTCCGAAGAGGAGGCGTGGCGCTACATCGATCGGGCCGACGCGCTGGCGCACGAGGCGCTGGGGTCGTGGCACGACCTGGCGATGAGCTACATCATCGGCCGCTCGCTGTGGGGCGGCAAACGGGCCTACAACTCGGTGATGAAGACGACGGCCGACGTCCTGCTGAGCGACCCGAAGAGCCCGTGGGTATGCTACAGGTGGCAATAGGCGGACACGGGGCATGAAGGCCTCACTGAAATACCCGGTCTTCTACCTCGCGCCCGAGGAGCACATGGTCCATGTCTTCTGGCGGGAGGAGGCGGTGACCACACGCCGGCTGCTGACGGAGGCCGGCGGCTGGGCCGGGCAGGAGGTGGTCGATGCCGCGGGGCGCAGGTATCTCATCCGCCGCTGCCGCGAGACGGGGCCGGCCGGACTCAGGGGCCGCATCGGGCCGCGCGAAGGACGCACGGTCCGCTACGAGACCGACTTCGAGGAGGCCGTCCGCGATTGCCCGCTCGCGGAGCTGCAGGAGTGGATCGCCCGCGAGTTCCCGCAGTCGGCGTGGTTCGGGGAGGAGCTCTGGCGAGGCCCGGCCGATTTCCGGCGCGCGGTGTTCCGCTGCCGGAGTTTCGAGGAGCTGGCCCGGATGTTCCGCTGCCGTCCCAAAGAGGAGCCCTCGATCCAGCGCGGCCTGCTGCAGTTCCTGGCCGTGGCCGCAGCGGTCGGGCTCGCCATCTGGCTGCTGGCCCGCTACACGTAACCGAAAATTGCAAAAAAACATGAAAATCAAGCACCTGATCGCATTTATCCTTCTGCTCGCCGCCACAAGTTGCGCAAGCGCCCGCAAATCCGCGGAGATCGACCCGGCTTTCGTGGTCTCCGAATCGACCTGGCTCTATCGGGATGCCGAGGTCGTACACCGCCGCCTGAAACCCCTCGAACGTCCGCAGGTGCGCTTCGAGGTGGAACACGCCATCCGGCACGCGGATTCGGTCTGGGTGGTGGTGCGCGTGACGATACCCCACCGCTCGATCCGCCGCGGGGAGTGTTTCAAGGCCATGAGCGTTCTCCAGGCCCCCGAGGGGCTCATGGAACTGGGCGAACTGTCGCTCGACTCGGGCCATTTCCTGCCCGACGAAGAAGGAGACGTGGATGTGGCAACCCGTCACGGACGGATGCAGCACCTCTATCTCTCGTGGCGTTTTGCCTGGGACGAGTGCATGGGGATGAATACCTTCATCGCGCTCTTCGCCAGCCTGACCGACGGCCGGCACCTGTTCGAGTATCAGCCCCTGATGCTGCCGCTCTTCTGGAGCGACGATACGGAGGATGAATTTTTCTGGCCCCGCTCGGCCGGCATTCCCGCGAGCACCCTGCTCGAGCGTTCTCCCTTTGAAAATCGATAACCCCGCAGTTCCATGACACCCCTGCACATCCAACCCCTGCCCGACAGTACTCCCGACGCCGTACAAAAGATCGACGCACTCAACCGCAAGCTCGGATCGTTCATCCACGCACCGCTCAATCTCAAGGAGGTGCTGCGCATGGAGCCGTTCGCCGCCGACGCGGAGGTGGCGCGGGCCGTCGCGGCGACGCTCGACGACTACTCCATCATCCCGACCTCACCCGAGGAGCGCGAACGCCAACACACGACAGGCCTGCCAAAGGATTACGACATCGTGAGATTCTGGTACTGCGTGGCGCTTCTCGCCCTTTCGGCGGAGCCGGCAGCCATGCGTTATCTGCTCGTATTGGCGCGCATGCTGATGGTCGAGGATCCCGCGGAACTGTATCTGCTGCGGCGCACCGTCCGCCTGCTGGACGGATTCCCATTTCCCCACCTGCAGGAGCTCCGGAGCCGGATCGAAGCCTTCTACGACACCGTCACGCACCAGCTGGAGGCCTTCCGGTGGCTGGAAGCCGCCGGGATTCCGTGGCCCGAATCATACGAATGGGAGGTCATCGCGCAGTTCTCCTCCGACGGCGAGCCCTATGCCGATCCGGCGGCTCCGAAGGAGGAGCGCCGCAGGCGCGTGGTGCTGAAGCTCCAGCTGACCAGCCCCCGCAGCCTTTACGGCAGCTGTCGTCGGCACAGCAGCTACCAGATCTCGCTCCGCAACGACGACAACACGACGCGCGGCATGTGGAACGAAGGCCACGGCGACCTGTTCATCGACGACCGCCGCGTGATGCAGCAGCAGATGTTCACGCCGCTGCAACTCCCGGAGCTGTTCGACGCGCTGGAGGGGTTCGGCATCCGGCTGGTGCGTAAGCCTGTGATGGTCTACACGAGCCAGGGGATCCGGAGTGCCCACGTACAGGTGTTCCGGATGCTTGAGAATCAGCTCGGGCGCAAACCTTCGGAGGCCGGGCAGGCTGCCGTGGAGGCGCCGGGACAACCGAAGGAGGAGAGCGATGCGGGCGGCACGCCGGACGGAAAGGGGAAATTCCCGGAGGTCGAGCGGGCCGTGGAGGAGGCGCTGGACCTGCTCAAACACGACGGAGACGTGGATGACTCGCTCTGCGAGATGCGCGGCCGCTGGGGCAACGAGGCCGCGGCTCTGCACGACGGGCGGTTCGACCGCATCGTCGAACAGTATGCCTGCCTCCCGCACGAGGAGGGGATGGCGGCGATCGGACAGGAGCTGACCTGCCTCGGCTACCGCCTATACGACCTCGACGGCGACGAGATCTACCTGCTGACGCTGCAGCCCGAGGCCCGGGCCGAAGCCTTCGAGCAGGCCTGCCGCCAGGCGGGGCAATACTGCCGGCTGCTCAAGCAGCCCCGGCGCGACCCGGGGATGGCGGCCCGGGAGGTCGATCCCGGGCAGGCGATGCCCTGCGAGGAGGCGCTGTGGCCCGACGACGGGGTCTACATGCTCGACTCGCTGGCGGGCGACTTCTGCAGCGGGCGGTGGAAGGAGCACGGCCGGGAGGAGTGGCAGGGCAACTTCGTCGCCGACCTGCGCCGACGTCCCCTGCAGCCGGTCAAGGTTCGCTGGAAGGGGTTCTGCCGGCTCGTCTACTCCCCGGAACTGGATTTCTACGCCGCCTTCCACTACATTCCGGCCATGCGGTGCTGGATGCTGCTCGGCGGGAAGAACCCGCTCGAGGCCGACGGCTGGAAGCGGCTGTGCAGCGTGCCGATGCCGGGCGATCCGGTCCTCTTCCCGGGCGAACGGCCCCGGTGGCTGGGGCGCTTCCTCTGCTTCGACGACGGGCTCGGCGCCACGGTGCTCACGATGAACGGTCAGGGCGTGGAGCGTGTCCAGCGGCTGCCGCTGCCCAAATCGGACAAGCGCTGCTCGTTCGCCTGCGACGGCCTCGGACGCATCTACGTCGGACGGGGCCGGGAGTACCTCTACCGCAGCGACGGCAAGAGTTTCACGCGGCTCGACTTCGGCGTATCGGAGTATGCAGATATCGACGGTTCGGTGCCCGAAGCGGGCAGCGGGCGCATCCTGACGGTCGCCGCCGGCAACCGGGAGTCGATGGCCCGGATGCTGGAGATCGACCTCGACACCCGCCGGTGCCGGGCCGCCGCGATGCCGAACCTGGATCCCTGGTCGGAACTCCGGCCCTTCGGCGACGGACGGATACTCATTCTGGGGTCATGCGACTCGATGCGGGTAGACTTCGCGCGTATCTGGGACCGCAGGACGGGCGAGGTGCTGCGCCTGCGCCCGGGGATGCTCCGCAGCGACCGGCTCGAGCACATCGGGCGCATGAGCGACGGGCGCGTCGTGCTGACCACGCTCCGCTCCCGCGTGGGGCAGGTCGTACTCTTCCCCACCGACTTCGAAGGCTTCCTCCGCTCGGCCTCCCGGCCGCTGCACATGGCTCCCCTGCAACCCTACGAAGAGCTCTACCCTGCCATCCCGCTCTCGCTGCCCGATCTACCGTAACGTTGAACGGACGATCAGCGGCAGACACTCCGCAATGCAGCGGTCGTACCCCTTCGTCCCTTCGCCGAGTTCGCCGTAGGGGCGAATGTCGGTGTGTATGAAACGTTTGGTCTTGTACTCCTTGCGGATACCGTCGTCCCGGCAGAGAGCCTCCTCTTCAGGCGTCGGCTTGCGGTAACCAAGCAGCAGTTTCTCCATGTTCCAACGGTTGTGCTCGACTTCGGCCATCTGCTCGACCTGTGCAGCAGTCAGCCGCTCGGGTGGCGCCACGCCGAAACCCAGCGAGCGCAACTTGATCTCCACCGAATCGGCGCAATAGAAGTTCGACCACTGCAGCGCTACCGGCAGTTCGTTCCAGCCGCCCTGCAACTCGCCATCCGAAGGACACGACGAGGGTGTCGTGCCGTATGTGCTCTTGAAGGCATAGATGTAATTGACCAACTGTGCCCGGCGCGTATTGCGGCGGTCGAGGTCAAACGGATTGGCCAGCATGCCGAACGGGAAAACGTGCGAATAGCGGTTCTGCTGCTTCTTCCCGCGGCAGTTGTTGAGCAGGTCGAGCAGCGCACTTGAGGTCTCCTGCCGCACGAAGACCGGAATATCCCGGGCGTAAACGATGTCGGGCAGGTAGAGCCCCATGGCCATAGCTTGCGGTGGGAAATTCAGACAGATGGCGATCGACAACTGTTGCTTGGGATCCTCGGCCCACTCCGCCAGCAACTTTTGCACGGCCGGCGTCTCGGCACGTCCCTTGATAAACTCAAACTCCACGTCGAGAAAATCCGTTCGGGGGCCATACATCCAGTTCGGCGGCAGGATCCGCTCTTCGTCAGGATGTTCCATGTCACGATACAGGCTCGGCGCCAGGTCGAAATAGTGGCGGTAACGGCCACGGAAGAAGTTCATCTCCTCGTCGATCGCGGCATCGATGAACGTAATCCGACTCTTCAGCCGCCGGTCGCGACAGAAATTCGGAAAATGGAGCAGGTGTGCAGCCTCGACTCCCAGAGCCACCCCCATGCGGCTCATGCCGATGATGACCAGATGAACCGTCCGGTCGCTCTCCCGTGTGACCGGCTCGCGGTCCAACGCCGGATATTCGATCCTGTCATCCCCATCCCCGCAACACCGCTTCACCAGCAGTTTCTTGGCCCACTCCTCGTAGAAGTTGAAAGGGTGAAAGTCGATCTGCTTGCGCCACTCCTCGGCCAGGTCCGAAATCTGGAAAGCAGCATAAGTGGTCTGGTACTCGAAAAGCACCGAAACCGGAATGCGCGGACAATTCGGTTCCCGGCTATGGATCGCCACGATCTTCTGCAGCGAATCGATGTTGAGCGAATCGTGGTCGTACTCGTTCGCCTCGCCGATCAGAAAGATCTCGCGGGCTCGGGTCGTGCAGAGCTTTGCCAACTCCTCGGTCGAATTGCGCTGGGCGTGCAGCACCAGAATACGCCGCTCCTGCCGGGCATCGAGCACCGTGTGGATGCGGTTGCGCACCTTGGCGGCGGGTTGCACGCTCTGAATCAGGATATAGCAATTCCCGTAGCGAGGGTCCGAGCAGATTTGCCGCACGAGCATCGGGACCATCTCGTCGAAACCGATGACCACGACGTGATTCTCAAGCGGATAGGCAATCTCGCCCTCGCGATAGCGTTCGACACGCCGCTCCAACATGTTCGATACCACCGAGATCAGCAGGCCCGTGACGAGCAGCAGTCCCAGAATGGCCACTCCCAGCGAGAACCAGCGCAGTTCGGGCGTGACATTGGCCACGCTGCCCGGATCGATGAACAGGCAGATCAGTTGGAGCAGGCGCCCCATCGGAACATCGCTGCCGCTGGCTCCATGCTGCGAATCGGGTGTCGCCACATCCGAAGGCTCCGGGAAGGAGAAGAACCAGCTGACCAGATAGATCACACAGAAAAAGAGCAGCAGGATGCCGACCAGCCAGGCAAACTGCTTGCGGCCTCGACCCGAAAAGGCCCGGTCGAAGCCCAATGTAAAGAATCGTTTCAGTGAGTTTCCCATGGGTTGCAACTTGGAGATTACGGGCCGAGGGGATTACCTGAGGGACTGGAGTTCCTTTTCCAGCCGGGCCAGTTCCACCACCCTGCGTTTGGCTGCTATCTCGGGATCCGGGCCAGCCGCCTCACTCTGTTTATCCCGCACCGACCGTTCGTGGCGGACAGCCTCCTGATAGAGCGTCAGTTCGGTCTCCGAAAGCCTTCTGTGGCTTTCGGAACAGATTCCCAGCAACCGCTTGCAGCAATAGCCCAGCCAGCACAGGGCGCATCCGGCAACAAGCACCCAGCCTGCGAGAACAAGCACGCCGAAGCAAACCGGCATGTCATGGCCGAAGACGGCATAGCAGACGATACCGGCCAGTGCCACCAGTGTAACTGCCAACATCCAGAGACGTGTCCGTCTAAACGACCGGGCGGCTGCTTCGAGCCGTTCGGCGAACTGCAACGCATTCGGTTCCATAGGGCGATTATTTGCGAATTTCGAATCCGAGTTTAAGGATCAGCTTGAGGGTCTGTACAGCAGTCTGACGGTCGTATTCGCGCTCGGCCTCGGGGAGCTCCTCGTAGGGCACCAGGCAGGGGTGCGTTTTCCGCCTGTCATCGCGCCGCTCGCCCCAGGTCCACCCTTCGGCGAGGCGGCCCTGCGCCCAGACTTCGTGGACGTTGCGGGCCATTTGTTCGGTCAGTTTCCCGAGAGTCTCGGGCAGCTCGACATCCTGCGTGTCGAGCGGTGAAGGGATATAAGTTTCCATGCAATGGTTCGTTTTGCCTGCCCGCAGCAGGACATTTGCCGATGCAAGTTAAGTATTTTTATCCGAATTCGGAATTGCAGGCGCGGATTGGATTGCACGAACGAGATTTTATGCTTAATTTTACTCACTGTATGCCCGGACGAAAAGTCCCGGTCGCCGGAACCCGCCTCCACCCCACGCCGGAGGCCCCAAACAACCCCCGAATGAAACTGCGCTATTTCATCTCATCATCGCGTTTTTCCCGAAACAGGGAGACGGTCAAGGAGTGCGTACAACAGGTCTGCGCCGAACAGAACATATCCCTGCCCCAAGGTGCCGAAGCCGCGAAATACGACTGCAACCTCGACGACTCGACCCTGCGCGACACCCCCAAACAGAACGAATATCTGGCAACCATCCGCCACGACACGGACCTGTTCATCGCCATACTCGATGCCGCATACATCGGATACTACACCTATCTGGAGATCCTCCATGCCTACAAGTCCTATCTGCTGACGGGATTCCCCATCTGTCTCATACTGGAGAGCAAGCAGCCCGTCGCCTGCTCCAAGGGGCCGACCGACCGTACGCTGGAGAACCTCTCGAAAGCCATCGCCAACCTGTCGGACACCTACGCCCCGGCGGACCGGGCAGCGGGCCGGAACAAAACGGGCGGGATCCCCCACTTCCTGACCGACTACGACAATCCGCTGGCTCCCCGCCCGCTCGGGGAGGTCTGCACGGAGAACATCCGGAAGATCCTGACGAACGAGCGACTCAAGATGAGGCAATTCGCCAAACCCGGCAGAGAGGTGGGCAGCGAGGAGATCATGAATCGGCGCGGCCGGGTCGAGAACGGGTACATCGGGGAGATCTACTTCGAGCGCAGCGTAGACCGGGAGGAACTGGCCAACCCGACCAGTTCGTTCGTCCTCATCAAGGGGCTGCCAGGCGCCGGAAAATCGCGTGCCCTGCTCCACTACATCCACAACGCGCTGGGCAACCAGCAGATCGTCGTGCTCCACAGCCACAGGGAGTTCGATGCCCTGTTCGATACGCTGTTCTCCGAACGGAACGGATGCTACGAATTCGACGAGCTCGTCATCAAGGAACCCTACTACCTGATCATCGACGAGATCGACAAGTTCTGGCTCAGTTCGGTCCACAACGACGATTTCGTCCGCCGCTGGGAGCGTCTGTGCGACGAGGTGTACACCCACAGCCGACTGCACATCTACGCCACTACCACCCTCGAAGGATACCAGGCCGTCGAACAGGCGATCGAACCACAGAACACCCAGATCATCACGATCGGAGCCCTTGACCCGAACAACGAGGACGACGCCCGGATCATACATTACTTCGGGAACGGAGCCAACCGCCAGTCGCTCACCGTAGGTTTTATCGTCCCCCGGAGACACGACATCGCCCAAACCGTGGACCAGTTGCTGCAAAACAATTATGTACGCGCCTTCTGCATGGCCTACAAAACCGTCTGCACCTTCTCACGCAACAGCCGGCAGCTGCTCCGATACTCGGTCATGGCCACGGCCGAACTGATGGCCATGCGCAACCAGCAGATGGATCCGGACGTCATGGCGGAACAACTGACCGCACTGGCAACCCGCGGAGTCATACGGCTGTTCGATCAGGACGACGAGATCGACCGCATCACCGGCGACTACTTCAATTTCCGTAACAGGGAGGTCATCGAAGGGGTCAATGTGGTGCCGATTCTCCCCAAATGGCTGACCTTCTATTTCGACGACATCCTGCTCACCTGCATCATGGAGCATCCGTCCATCGTCCGGTTCGGGCAGGAGCAGGTCATCGAACTGATGCTGGCGACGTTCCCCATGACCGAAAGCTATTCAAAGGCGATCACCCGGGCCGAAGACAAGGCAGCCGCATGGCAACAGATTCACGACCGGTATGCGGACCAGATTCTGCACGACCAGGCGATCGACCCCGAAGAGCGGCGCCGCATGCTCTCGGTGCAGATCTCCTATGCCCCCACGTTCGAGACTGCGATCGGGCTGATCGAGACCTACCGGGAGATCTTCCCGCTGACCAGCATGCAGATCGGCGGGCTCTACTCGCATGTACTCACGGCCCGCCGCAACGGGCTCGACCCAAACTCCATGCTTCAGACAATCCGCAAGTACGAGGAGGCGATCTCCGAATACGACCTCTTCTACGTCCAACGGCGCGTACAGCTGTCGGACAGCTACTCCGAAGTTCGCGAACTGGTCGGGCGCATGGCCCCGGAGCTGACGGAGCCACACGGACCGACCATCGACTCCTTTCAGAAATACAGCATCAACGCCCTGCTCTACTGGATCAGCGACCGCGTGAGCGAGGCCGAAGAGTTGGACGACATCATGGCCCGATACGCACGCTGGAACCAGAACAACCCCTCCTGTCCGTTCTCTCTCACAGTCAAACCGGTATATTCTCTTATCGACAACACCGACGGGCAGGCGGAGAGACTCGAGGCCATATATGACGCGGCGATCGTACGCCTCAAACCAGCGGCCTTCGCCTCCGACCGTGACCGGCTCCACTTCAAAGCGATCGCCATGGGGCTCCTGATCAAGAACGCCACGGACTACATGCAGGCACGCAGCTTCGTCGAACGGTTGCAACCCGGAGAGATCCACATGTCCTATTTTTCATCGATGATCGCAAAATGGGACTTTAAGGAGAGCGAAGACTTCGAACGGCTGTACGAGGACATCGAACGGCTGAAGGAGCGTTTCGGAATCGAGCTCCACATCAACAGCTACAACTCATTGATCCGCAAGGCCCCGTCGGCATTCATCGCACAACGGATCGTCGCGGCCATGCCATACCGCGACAACTACACGCTGAACCTCTACCTGCAGAAAATCTTCCAGACCTGCATCGCGAGCATCTCGCACGCGAAACAGCATGAGCGCGGACGCACCATACGCACCTCCTACGCCACGGCCTGCAAGACCGTGCAGGAGCTGATTCCGGCAATCAACCCGCAAGGGGTGATCTGCAACCGCGACGGAAAGGTTTCCGACTTCGCGGGCGTATCGCTGGATCCCTTTGCGGTCAATTTCCTCTACCGGATCTTCAAGAACGACCCGCAATGGGTCGATACGACCATACGCAACTGCCGCCCGCTCTGCGAGAACGTACGATCCAACGAAAACATCCATGCCATCCGCATCCGCGGATGCGACGACTATCCCCGGGCGCTAGAACTGTTCCGGCAATACGAAAAGGCCTGCCTGAAGCCGCTGCTTGCCATGGCCCGGCCCGGATCGCGCCCCATCTGCCCGATCTGTTTCTGCAACATGTTCCGGGTTCTAACCTCGGGCAACAACAAATTTACCCCCGCATACAGGGAGGAGTTCCGGGCGATCTTCGAACAATACCGGCCCTACATCTCCATGAACTCTGACACGGCCTCCTTCTATTATGCCACCTACTTCGAAGAGATCTTCGACGGGCAGGAATCGACGGAGATCGCCCCGGCGTTTGCCGAAGAGATGGAACAATTCCCCCAGCTGAGCTACGTCCCCTACTATCTGCTGATCGGATGCCTCCATAAGATCACTTTCGAGCAGGCCCTTGCCGTCTATGACTTTTTCCACAGACGGGCCGTCGAAACGGGGATCGAAAAGCACATGCCGGACAACAAGAGCATCGTTCAGCTGTGCAAGTACATAAAAACAGACCAGGAACTCATCCGCCTGCAGAGGTACCTGCTCGCCGGGAAGGTCGAGCCGGGCAAAACGGCCGGAAGTGCACTATACAAACTGTGCAAAGAGCGCCGGATGGGCTACCTGCTCGGCGGGAACAACCGGCAGACCGACAGCGACAAGATCAAGGGGCAGATTGCTCGCAGCAAGAACCTGGAAGAGATTTTCCGGCTGCTCGACACATATGCCACCGAACACGATGCAACGATCGACATACATCTGTTCGAATATGCCCTGGGAGCCCTTCACGGCCCGGCTTTCCAAACGAGTGCGGCCCGCAGCGAGGCCACGGAGTATCTGAAGCTTCTCCGCGAACGGCATCTGGTACGCTGCACGCAAAAAACCTACAACCAGCTGCTGTCGATCTATTATCCCGAAAAAGAGAAGGTCCGGTTGCTTGCCGAGATGCGCGAACACTGCCCGTTCGACATATACACATATGTAGCCATCGTCACCGACTGGTGTTGCAACACGGAACTCAGGCAGGAGTATTACGACCGCATCATCCGAGAATACGGGGAAAACATCGCCCCCGAGACCTTTTTTACCGCCCTGAAAGTTGAACTCAGCCACGTCATGCAAACGGACAGCCGCGATTTCTCTTTTGCCGTAAAGATCCTGCGTGAAATCGAGCGACGCGGCTACACCATACACCGCAGCGTATTCGACAAACTGGAAAAATGCTGCACATACAATTCGCACGCCCATATCCGCCAGGAATATGCATCGATCGGAGACATCCGGCAATTCATGCTGCTCTACATGCTGCGCTACGTTGCTGACGATCAGACATCTGTAATCTATGATGTAGCCGATCGGAACGGGATCGACATCTGACACGGCAAACGTCTCTCTCCGCCCCATCCCTTGCTATCCGACGGCAACCGGTCCCCGACCTGGCGGCATCGGAGGCAAGGCCGTCCCCGCAGGAAACACCCCCGTTATCGGCTCGGGGGCGCGACTTCGTATTCGGAGCGATATAGCGCGTGGCGGTCCCTGCCGTCTCACGGTTTGGGCCGGACACGATTTGTGGGAAGTGAGGCCGCAACCGGAGTCGCAAGGAAGGGCTGGCAGCGGGGAAACTATCGGATTTTTAAATGCAGATACAAATAAAAAGTCTCCACGGAGTACGCGGAGACAACAGGTTAAAAACCTTCGGCCTATAGCCTTATTGTGGTAAGATGTAGAATTCTTACGTCACAAATATAAGCAAAAAGGAGGTTTATTGCAACTTTTTATTTAATTTCACAAAAAAATATCTTCCACATGACTAAAGTATTGGGGCTGGATCTGGGCACGAACTCCCTGGGATGGGCGCTTGTAGACGAATCGGAGAATGGATATGCGCTCTTGGACAAAGGCGTCGCCATTTTTCAAGAAGGGGTTGCACGCGACAAGAACAATGAAAAACCGGCCGTTCAGGATCGGACGGATGCCCGCGCACTACGCCGTCACTATTTTCGGCGACGGCTTCGCAAAATCGACTTGCTCAGGGTACTCGTTCGTTATGACCTCTGTCCACCATTAACCGACGAGCAACTCTCTACTTGGCGTCAGAAAAAGCAATACCCGCTCGATAAGGAGTTTCTTCGCTGGCAGCGGACCGACGACAACGAAGACCGTAATCCCTACCACGACCGTTATGTAGCATTGACCGAGCGGCTCGACCTCGAGAATCGCGCACAGCGATGGCTACTGGGACGAGCATTCTATCATCTGGCACAACGGCGCGGATTCCTCAGCAACCGCAAGGAGGCCGGGAATGAAAAGGAAGACGGAACGGTCAAGGAGAGCATCAAGAATCTGTCGGCCGAGATGGAAGCAGCCGGATGCCGGTATCTCGGGGAGTACTTCTACGGGCTCTACCAACATAAGGAGCGGATTCGCGGCAAATACACCTCTCGCAACGAACATTACCTGACCGAATTCAATGCCATCTGTGACCGACAGCAACTGCCCGACAAATGGCGCCGAGCCCTGCATCGTGCTATTTTCTTCCAACGCGACCTCAAATCACAGAAGGGATCGGTCAGCCGATGTACCTTCGAGCCGACGAAAAGCCGGTGTCCCGTTTCACACCCCCGGTTCGAGGAGTTCCGAATGTGGTCGTTTATCAACAACATCCGGGTAACGGGCCCGGATGACGGCACGCCGCGGCCATTGACCCCCAAGGAGATCGAAACGATCCGGCCGCTCTTCTTCCGGAAGAGCAAGTCCTATTTCGATTTCGAGGAGATTGCCCGCAGGATCGCCGGCAAGGGGAAATACGCCTGCAGGGAGGAGCGCATCGAAGCCCCTTACCGCTTCAATTTCGCCCGCACGGCCACCGTATCGGGTTGTCCCGTTACGGCTTCGCTCATGGACATTTTCGGGAAGGAGTGGCTTCGGGAAATCCGCGGTCTCTATCTGCTCGGCGACGGGAAAACCGAGGAACAGGTGCTGAACGACATCTGGCATGCCCTTTTCTCGTTCAAGGACGAGGAGCGCCTCCGGGACTGGGCCTGTGAAAAACTCCAGCTTTCGGAAGAACAGGCCAAAGCGTTTGCGGCGATCAAACTTCCGCAGGATTATGCCGCCATGAGCCTGAATGCCATCAACAAGATTCTTCCCTACCTGCGTTGCGGTTATCGGTATGACGAAGCAGTTTTCCTGGCCAACTTGCGCGCGGCACTCCCAAAGGAGGTCTACGCAGACGAGGATCGCCGACACAACATCGAGCAGGAGATTGCCTCGCTGCTGCTCGACTACAAGCGGAATCCATACGACAAATTCGATTCGAAGGAGCGTCGCATCGCCAACTACTTCAGCGACCACGGGCTCGATATGTCCCGTTTGGACCGGCTGTACCATCCCTCGAAAATCGAGACCTATCCGGATGCAAAACCCAATGCCGAAGGAATCATGCAGCTCGGATCCCCGCGGACTTCGGCCATCCGCAACCCGATGGCCATGCGGGCGCTGTTCCGGTTGCGCGACCTGATAAACACGCTGCTGCGCGAAGGCCGGATCGACCGCGACACGAAGATCCGCATCGAATTCGCCCGCGGGCTCAATGATGCCAACCGCCGCAAGGCCATCGAGCAGTACCAGCGTGAGCGGGAGGCTGAGAATCGGAAATTCGTCGAAGAGATCCGCCGTCAATACACCGCCGAAACCGGCCGCGAAATAGAGCCATCGGACGACGAGGTGCTGAAATACCGCTTGTGGGAGGAGCAGCAGCACATCTGTCCCTACACCGGCCGGCAAATTCGTATTTCGGACTTCATCGGGGCCAATCCGGGGTTCGACATCGAACATACGCTTCCGCGTGCCCTTGGCGGCGATGATTCTCAGATGAACAAGACTCTCTGCGAGAACCGATTCAACCGGGAGACCAAACGGGCAAAACTGCCGGCCGAACTATCCAACCATGCCGAAATCATGGAGAGAATCGAATCGTTCGGCTGGCGGGAGAAGGTGGAGAGCTTGCAAAAGCAGATCGAAGCTCAGGTCCGCAGGAGCAAAGGTGCAGCCACCAAACCCGAAAAGGACAGCGCAATTCAACGTCGCCACTATTTGCAGATGCAACTTGACTATTGGCGCGGAAAATGCGAACGGTTCACCATGACCGAGATTCCCGAAGGTTTCAGTAACCGACAGGGAATCGATATCGGCATCATCGGGAAATATGCACGGCTCTATCTGAAGACGGTTTTTGACCGGATCTATACGGTCAAGGGCTCCACGACTGCCGCGTTCCGCAAAATGTGGGGCTTGCAGGAGGAATACACCCGCAAGGAGCGCGTGAATCACATCCACCACTGCATCGACGCCATCACGATCGCCTGCATCGGCCGCCGGGAGTACGACCGTTGGGCGCAGTACGCCGCCGACGAGGAGCGATTCAATTACGGTGAAACCGACAAACCCCGCTTCGAGAAGCCGTGGCCGACCTTTACCGAGGATGTCAAGGCGGTGGCCGACGAACTGCTTGTGACCCACCATACGCCCGACAACATGGCCAAACAGACACGCAAAAAGTTGCGGGTTCGCGGCCGGGTCAAGCTGAGTGCCGACGGAAAGCCGATCTATCAACAGGGCGATACGGCCCGTTGCCGGCTGCATCAGGAGACCTTCTACGGAGCCATCAAGCGAGAAGACGAAATTCGGTACGTTGTACGCAAATCGATTAAACTGTTGCAACCTAGCGACATCGACAAAATTGTGGACGATGCAGTCCGGGATCGCGTACGGATGGCAATTGATGAAGTCGGATTCAAGACGGCGATAAATCCGGATGAATACACGATCTGGATGAACCGCGAAAAGGGAATCCCTATCCGCAAGGTGCGCATCTTCACGCCCGGCGTCACCCAGCCGATTGCACTAAAAAAACAGCGAGATCTCTCCGACAAAGAGTACAAGCAGGATTATCATGTTGCGAACGACGGAAACTACTGTATGGCCGTCTATGAAGGTAAAGACAAAAAAGGCAAGCTGAAACGCTCCTTTGAACTTGTCAGCAACCTTGAAGCAGCACAATATTTCAAAGCCAGTGCCGACCGGGAAGCGTGCCCCGATCTGGTACCGCAGGCCGATGCGAACGGATTTCCGCTGAAATGCATTTTGAAAGCAGGTACCCTGGTCCTGTTTTATGAAAATTCGCCGGCGGAACTTTGCGATTGCACACCCAAGGAGCTAACAAAACGACTATATAAAGTAACAGCAATGGCGGCAGAAGGACGGGTACAATTCCTCTTTCATCAGGAAGCCCGAGATCAGAAAACGCTTACCGCCCTATATGGAGCTGGGGCTTCTCAATTTCGCCAATCCAATCCATCACCGAAATTGCGTCTCAGCGTTTCCAATTTTAACATGTTAGTGGAAGGTTATGATTTCGAACTGACCGTTACGGGAGAAATAAAATTCAAACACGGAAGACCATGCTGAAACGCGCCTTGTTTTTTTCGACCCCCTACTGTCTGAGCCTGCGCAACGGGCAGATGATCGTCCACACGCGCGAGGCTCCCGATCAACGGAAAAGCATTCCGATCGAGGATATCGGCTTCGTAGTGTTGGAGGACCAGCAGACCTCCATCACGCTGCCGCTCTTGAATGCGCTGTCGGATAACAACGTGGCAGTAATTCTTTGTGGAGAGAACCGCATGCCGAACGCCATGTTGATGAATCTGGATTCCAATCGCACGCAAGGAGAAAATTACCGTGAGCAGATCGAGGCCAGCGAACCGCTGAAAAAAGGGCTTTGGAAACAGATCGTCGAGGCCAAGATCCGAAACCAAGCGGCCCTGTTGCGGAAACTGGGGCGCGACGGAGATAGGTTGAAGCCCTACTACATGAATGTCAAGAGCGCCGATGCGGACAATCGTGAAGGGGCAGCAGCCAAAATCTATTGGACAGAGTTGTTCGGCAGCGAATTTTACCGCTCCCGCGAAGGTTCTCCGCCAAACAACCTGCTCAATTACGGCTATACGATCCTGCGGGCGGCTGTAGCCCGTGCGATCATGGGATCCGGACTCTTCCCTGCTCTGGGCATCTTCCACCGAAACCGTTACAACGCCTTTCCGTTGGCCGACGATCTGATGGAGCCCTATCGGCCGTTTGTTGACGAAATCGTATACCGTCTTTATACAAACGGCCATATACAGCTAACCAGGGAGGTAAAAGGGGAATTGCTGCGGATTTTGTTTGTCGATACCCGTTTCGACAAGATTGTACGACCGCTTGAGGTAGGTTTAACCTTTACAACCTCTTCCATAGCAAAATGCTTCGCTGGTACACAAAAAAAGGTATCATATCCCTTGTTGGAATAGGACCATGTCAGAAACGCGATTGAATGCCTATCGGATCATGTGGTTGTTTGTCTTTTTCGATCTGCCGACCAATACCAAAACAGAACGGCGTCATGCGGCACAATTCCGCAAAGCGTTGGAAAAGGACGGCTTCACAATGATGCAATATTCGGTGTATGTCAGGCATTGTGCCTCGAAAGAAAACATGCAGGTTCACATCAATCGCGTTCGACGGTCGATGCCTCCGGCTGGATTTACGAGTATTCTGTCTGTGACAGACAAACAGTATGGAGACATTCTCAACTTCTGGGGCAAGAGCGAACGGGCAAAACCGGACATGCCGCAGCAGTTGGAATTTTTCTAAAAAACAGTATCTTTGTTCTTGGAAATACAAAAAAGCGCATCAAACTCACTTCGACGAAGGTTCTGCATTCGATTTCCCGGCCGGACAAAACGGCATAAAGCACTGAAATCGAACAAATAGCACCCCCGGCGTTGTGGTTTGATGTAGAATTTCAATAAGATACAACCAGGAGGTTGAAACGGTTCGCTCGCTCACCGTTGTGGTTTGATGTAGAATTTCAATAAGATACAACTCGTCTTTTCGTTCACGTATTCGCCCCCGTGTTGTGGTTTGATGTAGAATTTCAATAAGATACAACCACATGCACAATGGCCGTCGGATCGTCCGTGTTGTGGTTTGATGTAGAATTTCAATAAGATACAACCCATGAACTCGACGACGTTCTCGATCTGGAGTTGTGGTTTGATGTAGAATTTCAATAAGATACAACAAGGACACGGGAAACAATAGCTGATTCGTAGTTGTGGTTTGATGTAGAATTTCAATAAGATACAACTCAGTGGTGATCTTGGTGTTGTTATCCCAGTTGTGGTTTGATGTAGAATTTCAATAAGATACAACCGTGCGGTCTGTGACCCAGCCATACCAAGAGTTGTGGTTTGATGTAGAATTTCAATAAGATACAACCCATGATCTCTATATCCACGAACGATTCTAGTTGTGGTTTGATGTAGAATTTCAATAAGATACAACCTGCGTTCTCGAAGTTGTGAAGATGCTATAGTTGTGGTTTGATGTAGAATTTCAATAAGATACAACGTTGATGCAGAATTTCCTTCCCGGTGGGAGTTGTGGTTTGATGTAGAATTTCAATAAGATACAACACGCTCCTTGAAGACATCGCCACCGGACGCGTTGTGGTTTGATGTAGAATTTCAATAAGATACAACAAGAAGAAGTTGCAGCTTCGCGGCGTATAGTTGTGGTTTGATGTAGAATTTCAATAAGATACAACTGTACTTCATTCGATCGACCGGCATAGAAAGTTGTGGTTTGATGTAGAATTTCAATAAGATACAACACCATACGCGCAATAGCGGCAACAGCAGAGTTGTGGTTTGATGTAGAATTTCAATAAGATACAACACCATACGCGCAATAGCGGCAACAGCAGAGTTGTGGTTTGATGTAGAATTTCAATAAGATACAACGGCGAGAATTGCGTGATCGAGTTCGGGGAGTTGTGGTTTGATGTAGAATTTCAATAAGATACAACTCAGCGGAGGACCTCGAGAGAGGCAGAGAAGTTGTGGTTTGATGTAGAATTTCAATAAGATACAACAGAAGCAACGAAGGTAAGACGACGTGCCGAGTTGTGGTTTGATGTAGAATTTCAATAAGATACAACAGAAGCAACGAAGGTAAGACGACGTGCCGAGTTGTGGTTTGATGTAGAATTTCAATAAGATACAAC